>Ga0209363_1002088_pt1 | contig 10249 bp, 6 predicted proteins | sample WorMetexBAHAMAS3_FD_187385 | JGI IMG/M metagenome (GOLD analysis project Ga0209363, IMG submission 187385) | Marine gutless worms symbiont microbial communities from Max Planck institute for Marine Microbiology, Germany - Inanidrilus exumae... | ecosystem: Host-associated > Annelida > Digestive... | reverse complement strand
GTATTAGTATTAGTAATTGTATGTTGGAATTGTAAGATGCGGGCATAGAGGCATTGGCCTGCGCTCGTAACTTCACTACGTCTACGTCTACGTCATGAAGTTTTGCGGTACGCACGGCAATGCATTACACGGGAATTTCCAGTGCTTTTCCAATTCGAACCGCTGATATTCACACTAGCCCATTTATTTAATGTTTTCTTTACTGGGGAGGGGGTAAGCCCCCATATGTGAGTATACAATTAACGGCACGAATTGAAATTATTGCACGGAAATTTTCAATGCATTTTCAATGCGTACCGCTAATCTTCACACTAGCGCAAAAATTAAGAAAGAAAAAAAACTGAAAAGCCTGTGCGCTTGTCCTCTGATGAGGTCACCGAATTCACCGATGACCTCATCAGAGGACAAGCGCGCTGTTACCGGAAGAAGAACAAGACGTAGAAGAAATGCTAGGATCAGTTAGACTTAGTCGGGTAAAAGGTAGTGGGCGTGTACTTAATATGAGGATAATCCATTCAGTTTTAGTCGCCCCAGGTCTGAGGTGGTGGTGCATATTATTGCGATCAAGATGTCTCTATCTCTGTCTGTGTGTTCGCTTGTTTATCTTATAGACCACATGTCCAAATTTGAAATTTCATCCATGTACATGTTACCTGTGGGGTGTATTGCCATTTACCATCGCATACACTCCCCCTTCCGCCGTTTGGCACTCTGGCCCCTACCAAGAGCCTCCCCAGAGTTCAAACTTTGGTTTAAATCGCAGTCCTGCCAGTATCAATCAATCAATAATTTGCTACGGGGCTAACAGCTCCTCACAATAGAACAAGTACATCTGTCTTTGGGGACGGCCGCATATCCACACATGCTGATCCTATGTTCACATGCCGCATGAATGGCGGATATTGATAGGCACCCTGAACTTTACTTTCGGGTGGGTGCCACCCACTGGGTGGTCATTCGTCCAATTTTGGGCTTTTGGGGGAGCGAAGTTCCTCAAAATGGGAGATTTCCTGCCCAGGATGCCCGTGAACCACCCTGCAAAATTTGACGCCGCTAGTTTTGTTCTCGCCGGAGAAATCCGTAACTGTATAAACAAAAACCGAGCGAAAAAATTAGTCCCGTACGGAGACTGACGGTCGACTTCCGCTAGGGCAGACTAGGGCCGTCAGAAGTGGTTAGGACCAAAGATCAGAGGTCACGTGACGGAAAACGAGGACAAATTTCAAAAATCTGACCAGTTAAATTTTAGATATTGCCCCCTAATTTAAGAATCCGTGGTCATTTGTCAGCCCCCATTATAAATGGGGGAGGAGATAGAGTTTGAAAATGGTGGAATTTCCGACTTCATGGGCTCCTGACCTTGACCTTGACCTTAGATCCGGGCATGGTCATTACCTTTTTTCATCTCTCATCGAGTACTACCTGTATACCAAATTTCATCGAAATCGAAGAAACTTTTTGTGGACGGACGGATGTACGGACGGACGGAAATTTGCCACCCATAGTTAGGTCGACTTCCAAAGTTTGGAAGTCGACCTAAAAACAAACAGTAACTGATATATCCACACCTTGCCTATCAGCATGTGTGGATAATAAGCTAAAGGAAAGTACAGTGAGCAAATTGCACTGTTGCTAGGAATAAAACTTAGAAAATAAAAACGTATAGTATTGACTCGGGCCACTCAGCAGTACTTAACAGTTTTTGGTATTATACAATTCATTAGCAGACAGTGTAACATAACTAAGGATGCGTGAAAATGTAACTCATATATTACTAGCAGATTATGAAGATAATCTATTGCTACGTGTGTGATATACTTTATGTACTACTAATTTATGCTTTTGCAGTTTTCGGTTGATTGAAAATGTCTCTTTTACACATTGACCGTGAAAATCACACTGCCAGTTCTCGCACACAGACTGCACATGGTGAGCACATTAAGGTGTATTTGTCAGAATGTGGTATATATGGTATGTAACTAGTGGTGACCTGTCAGGATAGATGCTTATCTTTCTCTCTTAATCCCTTTCCCTGTCTTCTCGTGCCTTTGAACTTCTCTTTAATGCACTTCTTCCCCTTGCCCTGTTCCTTTCCTGTCATTCCTTTCCCATTAAGCTGCCCCTTTCTTTCCCATACAAACCTCTATCCCTTCTCCACCCTCTCCCCCACCCTGTTAAGAAATTTTTGTTTGCAGACTAACACGAGCATGAACATATTGAGAGTCATATAATAAATTATAATCAGTTGCAGTGTTGCATGTCAAAAGTTATTTTTTACAGTTGTTTAATAGCGATATAATTAATTAATTCTTTTAGGCATGTTGTGGTAATCTGTTACTATCATCAGCTATGATCATTAGATACTCTGCTTAACAGATTGCCATAGTGCCAGTATGCTTTCCCTTACCATGAACTACTTGACGATGTTGTAATGCTTTGTGTACATTGTGCAACATTCAACAACAGACTGAACAGTTTGAACTTTGAAGGCTGTATTGCAATGCTGTAACTCGAGGCACATGGCATATTTTATGTAATAGAGACCTGTACAGGGTTGGCACAGACAGGAAGCGGGATGGAAGTTACAGGTACCAAAAATGTGGGGGATAAAGTCATGTGACAGGCAAACCGGAAAGACAGCTGCAAACACAATGCCTCGCCAGTTGCCTGGTTTGACCTATGCAGAGTGCAGAACTCTGCATGTACTCTGGTCTGTGCACTATATAAATTGCTTGCTTGCTTACTGAACTGTCCTACTGACAGACTTTCTTCCTTACTTTTCTTCTAGCTGTATCTACTTCCTTACTTATCTAATTTTTTAAGAATAGGCCTGTTCCATTTCCAGGCCAGAGGTTGTAAGAGGTGACCAAACCTGTGTTTAGTTTTTAATGCTCATTTTGTGTTGTGGTGTATTTTGTTATGGATGCATGCTTGCTTTTATTGTGTTAGATTTAGTTTTTAGTACTAAGCCAAGACGTTGGCCAGGAAGAGCATCTCTGAAATGACCTATTTTGTGTTGGGTGGGATGTAAAACCTTAGCTTAATCAAGTAATCAACTCTGGTCTGTGATCTGCATTTACAGCCACGTGTACTGTATACTACACACTGTGTAGGATAACCAACAACTGAGTTAAATTGTGTAATTAGATTCATGGCTGGAGTTAGTGTTTGGTTAGATTGACTTAGGGCAGGGTGGGGGCAGCGTTGCAGCGGTCGGGCTATCATGGGGAGAATGTCTACCCCCTTGCAGGCCTCTATTATATACATGATTGTAGTAGTAGTTGTTGTTGCTTAAAGGTGCGAAGAGGATGGATGCAGGATTGACAGCACCGTCACGGATTACCCAGCGTAAACCGCTGGGTGAAGTGAATGTCAATGACACGAAGCATCAGAGCAATGCCAAACCGCCTCTCAGAGTCAAGGCGTCACTGTCAACCGTCACAGCACCGGTTGAAATGAAGCCCCACTCTCAGACTCACTTGTCACAGAGGCCAAAGTCTTCGCTGTGCAGTAAAGAACAACGCGGAACAAAAATGGCTGCAATTGGAAGAGAACAGGTTTTAGTTTAGCACAGACCTAACACCTTCCAGCTTAGAATTTTTATAACAATAAAATAAAAACATTTTTGTGCCGGCACACTGTGGATAAAGAAACGTTGAGGCCAAGCCACTGGTTGAGGTTAGTGCTTTATGTTTTCTTCAGTGCTTTAACATGGTTGGTTTGGTGGCAGGAAGAATATCTGACCCATAAAACCCCCCATTCCACTAATCCCAAGAGGTTATGTTCTGGAACGAGTGGAGGAGGAGGACCTGAGTTGAAACTGGCTGACGTATGTTCACACACATGGCTAACAGCTGTAAAGTGGAAGTAGTACTTAAGACTGATGTCACACCTGCAATTTTAACGCGCGATTTTGTCGCGAAACTTTATCGCCCACAAAATTGCACTGTGCAACTGTGCGTGTTGCACACTGCAACTTTGTCGCATAAACAACAATTGACCAATCGGCATTCACCGCATTTTCGCGACAAAGTTGCTCAGAATAGAGCGCTACACTGTTCAGAAAAGGAGTTGTGCGACTGTTGAGAAGTTGCTCAACGCGCCATAGCACACTTGCGATTTTGTCGCGTGATAAAGTGGCACGACAAAATCGCACGATAAAATTGCAGGTGTGACATCGGTCTTAGTAGAAGTACATAAAGAGTGGTTACCAAACCAACAGCAAGGCTAATATGTAACATGGTATACGTGTTTCACCCTACTGTGACAGTGCATTTAAAGTTTATATATTACTTTTGATTCCTGGTTTTAAGATCCGTGTTGCTAAAGACTGGACTTTATGCATAAAGTGTCCAGAATGACAAGTATTTATGCCTTAATATCCATTAAATATAATTTAATTTACTAATAATTTATGTTGATGTACAAGCAGTTAGTTTAACGTTGTCTAAATGTCATGTTGATGTATTTTTGGAGTGTAATGAATAGTGTAAAATTTCTGAATATTGATTATGAAGTTGCACAGTTGAACGTCTCATTTGTCATTATGTGTGATAACGGAGCCTGTAAGCCATCATTGCTGTGATGATTGATTGGCAGGAGAAACTGAAATCAGACAGAGCTGTTCCTCCTCAGCAGCAGGTGCTTGCTGAAGCCAAATGCTCAAATGTCGATCAGGATGACTCAGACATTGAACTCATGTTTCCTGCTCCAGATGAAGGTCACATTGACTATTCTGTTAAATTACATGTTTATTTCTTGCCTTGCAGTGTACGTGAGGTGCTGGCCTGGGGTAATGGGTACTCAAGATACCTCTATCACTATCCAGGTATGCATTTGACCTGCATGTATAGCATGAAAATTTCTACAAACAATTTTGAAACAAATAGTCTATCGTATATGTTTGAACAGTGTACATTTCTAGTATTAAACAAGATGGGTTGCAGTGTATCTGGAGACACATTGCAATATAGGCTCAAAGAGAATGTTTGCCACCGGCGTACTCGACTGGTGACACAACTGTTTACTTATTTACTGATGCACAAGCTCTTTAGTTCCTGCATTCGATGATACCTAGTGTCATGTGCCTGCGACTGAGTGATGCCAGCTTTATCTGCGATGTTACTTACTAAGTTACTTTTAGTTTCCAATTCATTCTGCTTTTTTCAGTATATCGCTCACTAGACCACACCAGAGCCATATCTATGGCTCTGGGCCACACCAGCACTGCAGCGTAATATTGGACAATATGGGACAACGGACGTTGCGGAAAATTTGGGTAAGTCCCTTTCTGGTGCGCAGTGTACAGCTTAGGAGAAAGACCGAAATGATACTAATGGTAAAAATGGAAACTAGACATCCCGTAGGGAGACCATTTGGCCGTGAGTTTTTGGCATTTGTAATCATTGTCGAGTTATGATGGCCTGAAGTCGCAAGACCTGTAAATTATGTGAGCAATTTTTACAGTTTTTGTGTAAAAACTATCCCTTTCAAAGTGCTGCTACTGTGCCAATCACACACAAAATCTGCCAGGGCCAGCCCCCAAATTTGGTTCACACTATTCCAGATTTCATCCAAATCGGTTCACTTTCGGCGGAGTTATTGCCCGATGCGTGAAGACTGTTTTTTGTCCCGTAGAGTATTTACAATATAGGCTCTTCGAGCCAATAATAACGGCAGAACAATTATAACAGCAGTGTATAAGGCTGCTTGGTGTGATGTGAGTAAAGGTACTGAGGTGATGTACAGTGTAGGTGTAGGCAGAATTAATGAGAAGTACTGTCTAATCTGATTGCACTAGCTTCCGTCAGCTGGGCATGTGGACAGTGAAACTGCTTGCAGGGTAATGGCTAACACAGGTTGACCTGTATTATAAATAGCCTTAAAATGGTTGTTGTTGTGACATGATGAGAGCATCTTCAGTGATGATGAGTCACTTAAGAGATTGTCCATCTTGTGACTGGCCCGCCTAATGGGCCAGTATTGTTTTGCACACTGTTGTCAGTTGGCGTCGTCTGTAACGCATGTGGGCGGTCGGCCGCCACCGGGGCAGGCGTGTGGCTGGTCCGGCAGCCGACACTGCATCATCATCATCATCATCATCATCATCATACGACATTTGTAGTGTGCCTATTATGAACTAACGTAAGAACATAGGTGCAGAACAATAAAAGTTAATAAAACCGACATAGAAAAGTCTGGGATGCATGAAACACAAATTGCTAGGCTGCAGAATGTTGAATGCTAACTTATAAAGATAGGTTTTTAACTTGTTCTTAAAAACGCTAGTGTCAGTGATGGTGCGTAGTTCAGCAAGGAGAGAGTTCCATGACGCTGGGCCGGAGAAGGAAACAGCCCACTCTCCGAACTTGGTGTGCAGCCGAGGTGTGGTGTAGCTGTCTGTCTCAGAGAGGGAGCTCAGGCCGGAGCACGTCGCTCTGGAGGAGGTAGGTTGCACAATGTCAGCCAGATAACGTGGAGACTTTCCGATGTGGACGTTGTGCATGAGGGTGCAAAGCTTGTAGGTGATTCTGTAATGAAGTGGTAGCCAGTGCAGCTGGATGAGGCATGGCGACACATGTCCACGTTTGCCAAGGTTGAAAATCAGCCGTGCTGCAGTGTTCTGTAGATGCGGTAAATTGCAAGGCTTGACAGTACGGTTACATCTCGTTACCTTGTTCTTTAGGGACCTCTAATGACAGTAATGAGATGTAAGCAGGAAATCGTCTTGAGTTGCCGTGATAATGTAACATTACAGATGACTTCAGCAACTGGTTTCCAGCTAGTGAAATGTCCTTGGCATCTCGGTTGAAGTCCTGGCAGCCGCCTGTGAGCCGATCGTCGACTGAGTTGGCATCACCACTGCCATCTCCACCACAGTTTGATCCACATGCATTTGGTAATGTATACATCTTTGTTATTTGTGACAATCAGCAATTTTATTTGAATGTATAATAAGCAGTTTTAATGATGCCAATTTCTGCTGTGTTGTAATTGGTTTTGTGTAGCAGCTTCAGATTTTGGAAGTTTGTCAATTTTCATCTATGTCCAGTTAAAATTAACTACTTCGATTTTGTAAATAATTATATTTTGCATAACACAAGACAGGTACGGGATATAAATTGCATTAGTGGTCACAGACTCACAGAGGTCTAGTGGTAACATGCCTGACTTGTGTGGGAGATCCCAGGTTTGAATCTGTCTATGAGCAGTTGTGGTGTTTATGACTTTAGCAAGTGCTATATATAACCTTGTGAACGGGTAGTGTATACACTTCCTGCAGTGCCAAAGTCAACTCGGTCTTCCAGTGTCTGTGAATATCAGCTTTCAGGCTGAGTAATAACAATAAATGGCTATGGTGGATGCAGATAGTAGCAACCTTTACCGGTAGACTCATAGTCTAAGTTGGGTGGGTTGGTCTAAGGGTTGATGGCCTCTGACCCTTAGATTGGATTGCCTTCTTCCACCCGGACTACCATTCTTTCTCTCGGACTGCCATTCTTCCTCCTGAACTGTTTTCATGGACTTTCGTTCGGACCGTTTCTGCTGAGCTACTCGGTTTTCGTTTTTAGTTTTACCTTATTTTTCGTTTCTGTGCCATGCACTAGACTAAGCTGGCCATATCATCAGCTTTTGAGCGCACATAAATATATCGTATCATATGATTTGATCTTATGGATGGACAGACTGATCTTCACTAGCTTATATCACGCTTTGCTGTTATATTGCAATAAAAACTCGAAATACTGAAGATTGTTAACATGTTGCTGGTAGCATTTGGTAATACACATAGTTGTCAGGTGAACAAGTGACTGAACGAACGTGTAACACTCTGTGTGGATTAGATGGGCTGACAGCTAATGAGAGACACGGAGTTGTCCCGCTGCCAGACATCTTTGACCTTCATCAACCGGAAAACGAACCGGATCTGGAGTATTTCTCCTCGCTCCAGATATAATCAGTTGTGTTTTGTCCATCCAGGCAGAACCATTATCTTTCCATCCTGCATGAGTTTTGAGTCATTTTCACTTGCGTTGCCTGCTGCTGATGTTACTGATTTGCTGTCTCATTGTTCATCTGGTAATTTTGATTGTCGTAGGATACTAGTCTTTGTGGCAGAATGCGAGATTTGTTTTTAACTTAACGGACGTAGGTTTCCAGTCTATTGACTGCGTCACTAGCACAGTGTACCACCACACACAGAAACACACGCACACTTGTAACACTTTTTGCATATTAATTTTTAGCTGACTATTGATGTGTGACTATTAGCTTTTTAAGCATGTTCATTTGTAAAACTGTATTATATATTAAGCCTCTGTCTACCCCAAAGTGTTTTTTAGCTAAAAGATTGTGGTTGTTGTGGTAGAACTAGAAAGAACATACCTGGATTCACTCACCTTCACTGAAAATACAGTTTTTCGTCATTGGTTGCACTTATCAGTGTTATTGTACAAGTAAATTGAATATAACGTGTAAATAAAGTGAGTAGTAGGCCAGATAACTTCTAAACCGAGGTCTACAGTAATTTGGCAAAAGGCTGCATTGCTGTCTTGTCACCTGTGGTGGCGGCGAATGCATTTGTCCACAGCTTGCGTGTGCTGGTAGGGGCGTCTGAACGGGGAGCACGGTCAGCGACTGCTTCCCCAACCTTTGGGGCACTGGAGCAGTGCTCCACGTATTTTTCAGCAGTGGTTGAACAGTCTATGTCGTCCCCCACTACTTTTTTCTTAGTTCAAGTTGAACTAAGGAACAAGTAGTGGGGGACGACATCGAGGCGCCGAAAGCGCAGAGACTTTGGCGCCTTGTATTACATGGGGTCCACAACCGAAGTGGGGAGGGGGAAATCACCCGTCCCCCCTGTAATTCGAGCACTGGAAATGTGACGTTGAGAATTGTCTTCACGTCAAATTCACCCGCCATATCCGAGTCCAGAAGGTTAAGATGCCAGAATGCAGGATTTCGCACTTTGAATTTCTAAAATTTTCCGGGAATTGTATCCCAGATTCCCAGTACGCCGGACCCGAGACCTGCCACTTCGTGCGTGCCAGCCGTAAAGATAGTGCATTACACTGTAGTAACCGCCACAATATGCCATTTTTGGTTTTAAAAAGTCAATTTTTCTCAGGAGGAAGCACAGCCCCCTTACCAGATTCTGCCCCCGTGGGGATGGGGTACCCACTCCCCACACTCCACCCCTCTGCAGGCTCTGCTCCCCCAACTTCAAACTACTTCCAACGCCCCTGTGTGATTAGCAGGCACATTTGCCCGCGGCGACAGGTGAACAGTGTGCAATGCATATGTACATTACAATGTGCCATTGTCCCCTCAAATTTGGCTCTTTCCGTAGAGGATCTGGACCCTCATCTAATACATGATTCCTTGGATACACATGAGTTAGCCCGCCAAACGGTATCTCCATCAGTTCCATCGTTTTTGCACAGCGTACTTTTGTGTTGAACGCAGACGTACGTGCTAGGTTGGTGCTACAGCCTACATCTGTAGCAATAGGCAGCATGCATGCGATGCGGTCTAGTAATTACAAGAAACTGAACTAGAAAACACAGGCAGTCGTATCGACATGCAGACCCACGCCTGTAGGCAGCAGCAGCACGGCCGTATAGGCATCACACGTCACTAGCGACCGTGACAAGTTTTCGTAATTGTGACCTTGACCTTTTGACCTCTTGTCAATTTTTGCCGAGCAACTGCTATAGAGTATACATGCACAAAGTTTGGTGTAGATAGCTGAAGCCGTTTTCCTTTTAGAGCGCGGACTTGCAACAAATATCTTCAATCACAATCATTCAGAGCACTTTTAACAGAAATTTGTCACTGCACAATTGGGTACAGAGCCTAGAGGAAAAAGGTAGGCCTACTGGTACGCCATGCTGCTGCGCAACGTCACAGAAAAGCACCGCGTGTTACAGTATGATCTATGGCAAGCGGAATTAACATTTATTCTAACCCGTAGCCGTAAAAATAAAATGCTGCAGAAACCTAATCATAACAAAGTTGGTGACACTCAGACACTGTGACATTCTTCGGCGGTTCGGAAGACCTCTGCCTGCTTCGGTGGCAGAATTTGAAAACTTGCTGCGCTAGATCGTTCGGTGGCAGCATTCATTACCGCATTATCATGTTTTCGGTTTTCGCTAAAGTACCCGGTGTCTTCGTCCCCAATGCTATATCTCATCATGGGAGGCCTAGCCAATTCGTCCTGATTTGTTTCAATGCCCGGCGCCTGGAC
>Ga0209363_1002087_pt1 | contig 10250 bp, 8 predicted proteins | sample WorMetexBAHAMAS3_FD_187385 | JGI IMG/M metagenome (GOLD analysis project Ga0209363, IMG submission 187385) | Marine gutless worms symbiont microbial communities from Max Planck institute for Marine Microbiology, Germany - Inanidrilus exumae... | ecosystem: Host-associated > Annelida > Digestive... | reverse complement strand
GAAAATTAATTACTGTAACAGAGACGACCGACAGCAGTTTGGACGAGGCGGTATCACTTAACTGTGACATACTGTCAGCGGACGAACAGGCGAGCGCTGTTCTGCCATCGGACGATGTGACTGCCGTAATTACACGAAGTGGGGCGAGACAGCGAGCGGCGCGTAACGAGACGGCAAGTGACGAACAAGATATGGCCGAAACAGACGCGACAGATGATCGACGCACTGTAGACGAGACGGAAGCGACGGCGGCGCCCCCTGGTGAAAGCGAGGAAACCTTTGGCAATTTAATGCAAAGATTAGGCCGTATTGATACTTCTGATAACGAACTTCATAATGATGCAGATACGACTCAGACAGACTTCAAGGAAGAGCAGAAGGCAGATAGTACTTTAGCAGACCTATGGCATAAAACGGAATTAGGAGCGAGTTGGCTAACTGTGATGGACGGATTGCTGTATCGTAAGATTCCTGATCACGTTGACTCAGAGACAGGATGGGCTTTAGTCTTGCCGAAGCAGTATGCAGATAAAGTAATCAGAGCAGCACATTCAGCACCTACAGCAGGACATTTTGGGGTGAAAAAGTGCGAGAAAATGATTGCGGCGCTATTTTTCTTTCCCAAAATAAGGCAGAAAATCGGGCAGTTTATAAGAACATGTAGAGAGTGTCAGATAGTTAAGCCTCGACTACGCAGTACGCAGCGAGCGACAGCCTTTACAGAAGGTAGACATAATGCCTAAGGAGGTATTTGAGGACGTGACGATCGACGTACTTGGTGGGGACTGGCCCATGACGCAACGGAAGAACAAATACATGTTAGTGGTTATTTGTAATTTGAGCAAGTGGACCGATATCATGCCGTTAAAAAGCCTGAGAGCTAGTGCAATTGCGGATGCTTTAATGGAGTATTTTAGTAGAGTCGGGGTACCCAAAATCATCTGATCAGACAACATGCCATCGTTTCAAGGTGAACTTTTAGATGCCTTAAGTTCTAGATTAGGCATAGAAGGGAGATTTTCTGTACCCTTCCACCACGAGAGCCAAGGATCTGTAGAGAGAGAAAGTACAAAGTACTATTGAGACGATTATTAAAAAGTTTGTGCAAGACAACCCTTCCCAGTGGGATAAGTTGCTTCCTTATGTTATATTCGCGCTCAGAGAGGTGAAACACAGTTCTACTGGATACAGTGCTTCTGAGATGGTATATGGCAAGAAGATGTGCGGATTATTGACGATCATGAGAGATACGTGGACTGGCAGAGACCCGATGGTTGAATGGAAGAACATGTCCACTGTTGAGTATATGGAGCAGTTGAATGACAGAAAAGAGAGCATACATAAAATAGCGCAGGAGAACACGGAAAGGTCACAAGTGAAAATGAAGAAGGATTATGACAAGAAATCGACGGTACGCACGCTAGAACCAGGAGACCTCGCATTAATATTAATGCCGACATCGGGAAACAAGATCTTAGCAGTATGGGATGGACCGTACAAGGTTTAGAATCGACTCAAAAACAATAACTATCAACTGTTGATGAATAACCGCAAGGCAGTATTTCATATTAATTTTTTGAGGAAGTATTATACGAATGAGGAAGACGCCAGCGCTAGCGTAAACATGATGGTGATTGAAGACATAGACGGAGACGAGCTGTTAGCGGAATGGGAACAAATGCCGACAGACAGTGCGCCAGACGGACGAACGAGCGGAAAGACGGACATGATAGACAGTAGCAATAATAAATTTAATATTGCACAACGATTGACTGTCAAGCAGAAACAAGAATTCCAACAAATGCTTGAGGAATTTCCTGACGTTTTCACAGACAAACCAGGTAAAACGACAAGATTAAACACCGTATACAAATGACTGATGAAATACCATGTTATCAACCGCCATACAGAATACCCGAGACTTTGAGAGATAGCGTGGAACATGAATTATCGCAAATGCTAGAAGACGGTATAATTCAGCATGACGACGAAACTAGCTATAACTCGCCTTTGGTGATTGTGAAGAAAAGGATAAAGGCCTGAGATTGTGCAATAACTTTATAGCGCTGAATAACAAGACGGTGACAGAACCATACATGCTGACAAACATGACTGAATTACTTTCTAGAGCAGCAGGTAGTATGTTTATCACGTGTATAGATTTACGTGCATTTATCTCCCAGGTCGAACTAGAACCCGGAAGTAGAAATACGCAGGCTTCCAAACCCCATTTGGATCCTTCTCTTATTTGCGCATGCCGCAAGGCTTAAAGAACGCACCGTCTACTGTTCAGAAACTGATCAATATGATTCTCAGGGGCTTGCATCGGTTTGCTGGAAGCTTAATTGACGACATTGTGATTTTCAGCATGCGCTTTGATGACCATTTGAATCACGTGAGACGGGTATTAGAGACTGCGAGACGCAGGACTGACTGCCAATACAAACAAGTGCCAGTTTGCCGAAAATAAATTGCTTGTATTGGGACATTTTTTTTGGAAAATGGATGGATTTATCCGGATCAAGGAACGGTAAAGGCAGTGTTGGAGTGGCCTGTACCGAGAACTAAAACCCAGTTAAAGTCATTTCTTGGTCTAGCGGGGTTCTTCAGACAGTACATATCTCATTTTGCTACGATGGCATTCCCACTGACCGAGCTGGTCAAGAAAGAAAGCCCAGAAAGACTAAAATGGACAAAAACAGAACAGGAAGCATTCAACGGTCTGCGTAGAGCTTTAACGTCCAGACCGGTGCTAAAACCACCAGACATGACAAAGGACTTCCAAGTTTTTGTTGACAGTAGCCAAGTAGCCAATTCTGCCATTCTCATGCAAACCGGTGACGAAAACGATAATCCCGTAGGTCACGTGATCTGCTACGCGTCACGCAAATTGCTACCTAGGGAACGGTTATACCCCATAGTGGAACTGGAATTGGCAGCTATCTGTTTTGGCTTACTAAAGTTCAAACGTTATGTGTACGGGAAACATATTGACGTGTACTCTGACCACGCTCCCCTGCAGTATTTAAACAGCCTGAGTAAGCATAGTTCTCGTCTTGCTCGATACAATACTATCATTCAAGAGTTTGACATTACTCCTCACCATATTTCGGGGAAACGACAGATTGCAGACGCATTAACTAAACAAGAGTGAGATTGTGATGAATATAACTGTGTGTGACAAAGTCCTTTGTTGTTTGATTTGTCGCGTAGTTTGAGTCTCGAGAACGCCGAGATACCTTCAGGCCGACATGCAACAGTGGCGACGCCTGGTGAATGAACTCTGTAACTCACGCGTGCTAGGACTGACTGTTGCGAATTACTGCGAATGTATGCGATAGTAATGTGATCGTATAGCATGTACGCCTGAAGTATAGCTGTAACACGGCAAACTCGTAGACGATATTATAATGTTACATTTTATTATTAATTACCAGTTGTTAATCATGTATGACATATTATGTGTGTGTACGAGGGCGATAGATTGAGGTTAGCAAAATGACGCAAATCATGTATCTAGACTTAGTACACACTGAACATATATTGCGTGTATGTGAAATTTATGTGAATGAAAAAAAAGAAATAAAAGAAAAAAACAAAGGAAATGAAGTGAACGATAAGATAAGAGGCAGAATCTTACAAAAAATGCCTAAAATAACGAACATATTGTCTGATGCAGATGTATCTTGCTGATTAATCTGTACGTGTAACATGAACCGAAAGGACATTCTATGAACTGTGAAACTGTGCTGATGCATGTACATACGTGTAGGCTTAAATGTTGTAGTTGCATGCGGTTCATTGATCGACTGTCAGTTAAGGGAAATACAAGCATAGATATTTAGGGGAGGGACACTGCATATGCAAACCCACCCGCTAAAGTTTCAAAAAAGAAGAATTGTTGGCATGTCAGGGACATGGATCTAGGCTCGACAACGGCGTCGCTATGAGCGTGTCGCCGATTGGAGCTGCTGGAGCTGTAGGGGCGGGGCTGTTTTAGCGTCCCTAGAATCGCGAAGCGCGGGAGGAGAGAAGAGGATAGGACGTATGGACGTATAGACGTACAGAGTTGAAAGAAGAAATGTACAAACTTATGGTGTGTTAAATAAACACTCGCACCACACATGCATAAGCTCGGCACGCTAACCACATTCCCGAGCCGTGGCAGAAGGAGGAGAGCGCGACATGCAGTGTTAAGCGTCCCCGTGCGACAGCTGAACTTCTTGTTATTATTAGCTATAATGTTGCCTATGAGGCTAGACTTTAATGTCCTGTGGCGTCAATATGATGCTAAAACTGAGAAGTAAAAGTCAACGATTACTCAAAGTGCACAAGTTACCTAATACTGATGTTACTGATACGATACCGTTACGTTACGTCGGGTCAACTGTCTACATAGTACATATACAGTATGCACGGTAAAGACCGGGACAAACATCGCTGAACATTAAACTGACCTCGGATCAAAGGACCTCACAGTGCACCCAAAATGAATAGAGGCTGCATCGTCAAAACTGAAGTCATACGATATTCTGTAATAAACACACCCCATTAGCAAGCTCGTACAGGGAATTCGTAAACGTAAACCATATGTACAGCAAATCAGTGCAACTGCAAAGCCTAAAAGCATGATGGACGTCTGACAGTCAGCTTACATGTTTCATTAGGTACATAAGGCTGAAGTTCTTGTTCAACGTAGGTTAATAATACATTTACTATAAAAATAAGGGGAAAATGGAACTTGAGGTTGGTGGACAGTCCGATGTAGAGCAATACAGGATTGATTGAGTTAAGGTTTCACGTCCCATTCAACACAATATAGATCATTTCGGAGAAGTTCTTCCCAGCCAATCTCTTGGCTTGTTACTGAATAAAATAAACTAAACCCAAACACAACAAAGCAAGCAATACAAGATCAAAATAACCTAAGCTAAATCGAAAGAACACACAAAAGACAAAACTTAAATAATCACACAAAAAGAAATCTAAACCTAACGAAAACAAGAAAATTTAAAAACTGCTAACATGTGTGTGCAATATCATGTGCACAACTGTCGTACACAACACAGCACAGAGCAGTTCTGATTATCTTCCCTCTTATCCTCCAGACAAGCACCAGAGCTCAGACGCTGTCTATTGCAGGGGAGGGAGGAGCAATAGAGGACCATCGGTGAAACTGTCCAGCTGATGGGTACAATGGACTGGATGGATCATCTGTAGTGTAAACACTACAGCGTCATTGTCATTATCATGCATCTGTGCAACTACAGGTAGTGCATCTATAACATAGATGCATTCTGTATGTTAATACAAATAAAACCTGCAAAAGTCCACAAATATTTAAATCTCGGCAAAATCTGCAGATCTTTGTAGTCTGAAGTCCAACACAGCAGATACGTTCTGGCAATGTGCTCAACGTATTCCATGCTACAGCATTTTGCCCGTCGAACTATGTGCTAACTGCAGCGATGCACAATCAACTTCATGACTGATGTCAATCAAAGACCAGGATGCAGTTGGCTGGCAAGACAGAATGTACAGATAGGATGGGCAACTTCCATAACAATATGCATATATGTGTTACAGAGTTGCATAATTTGTAAGTAAACGGCAACAACAGTAGCAGCAAGGTAGGCAAAGTCAGCCATACCCGTTCAAAGTGTAGGCGGGGTGCACATCTTCCTTTCATATGTCTTGAGCCCATAGGTGAATAAACCACTAAAGCCTGTGATGCATGGTCACTGTGATAGGACGTATGGTTTACCTTCCCAGCCATACGGCGACTCGGGCGCATTACAGTCCTGTAGCCCATACAGGGCATCAAGAATCTAATAAATGCGGTTCAGAACAAAACTATGCTGATGCAACCATTAATGCATTGGAAGAAGAAAAAGAAATCCGTTGGCATCAAACTGCATAAACGTTTAGAATGGCTTCATGTCATATCAGCCATATATTACAGGCAGTTGCAGATGACTACCCCATAGCACTCAAGCTTTGCCAATGTACCCAAAACGTGATCCTTATACTGGTAACTGTAAAGTAAAGTAAACTGTGTACAGCAATTAGCAACAACTCAGCCTCACAGCTACGGGAAACTCACATGTCATATGGGATCACACAGTGTTACCTGAGACCCGGCAAAGGTGAGAATCCCGCCTTTACCCCCAGCCGAAGCAAGTACTGGATTTAGCAACCCTGAAGGGATGCAAGGCTAAGTTGACCTATGTTACGTGAAAGTGGAATGGCTGGGAAGTGAACCCTCGACTAGACACAGTCACAAGTCCGACGCCCTATCGCAGCGCCATCACGCAAGACAACTTGTTAATGTCATTTTCCGGCTAGACGGCTAATTAATTACGTATAGTGCTGTTTTCTGTTCCGTATGGTTAGTTTTTTTTAAAATAAATAAATAAATAAACAAGTAGAGTTAGTAGATCAAGGTTAGGGGTAGAGTTACGGTTAGTCCATGCTTCACCCAAACTGAATGCTGCCTATTGGTAAGCCAAAGAGATGCAGAGGCAACACATATCAACAGGTTGAAGAACAGGAGGACACAGCTAAGTCGTCTTCATTATCAGACATCTTGTAGGTGTGGTGGTGTCACGTGATTAACAAAGATGGCGTCAGATTTTAAGCAGGTTTTTGGCAAGTTGCACACCAGAATTCTGACTTTTTTCTGCTCACAACTTGTCAAAGACCAAGTTGCGGATCAGGTTTTGCTAATTATACCTTGTTGCAGACCAGGAGACCAGGTCGCGGACCAGGTTTACGGTATTTATCAACTCACAAAATGTCTGAGACAAGGTGACACATCAGGTCTCCGACAAGATAGATGTAATGGAATTTGGGGTATATGAAGCAATTAACAAGATTTGAACTGATATAGAGCATCACTCAGTGCTATGCAATAGCTGAATTTTTTTTAAATACAGTATTTGCAGTAGATATGTGCATATTTACCGACTAAACTGACGTGCTGTAATCTATAATGATCATGTCTTTTACCCAAAAGAATATATAAGACAAGGTGGTTGTGGTCTATATGGTTCAACGACACACATGTCCCAACCTCCATCGTACGAGTTGCCAAGACGAATATAATTTTCACAATGATAATGATGATGTGATACATAACTGCAATAAAAACACACAAAAGACTAAGTGAAATTACATTAATAATTGCTGTCGTTTTTTACAGTTAACGACTGCAGTTGAGTGTTTGGACACAGTTGTTAAACAGTGTTTTAAGAGCAATAACTCTGACATCATTAAATCAGTTTTGTTGCAGCACGCATAACACGTGAACTATAACTACAGACACAGCATGACCATGGTCAACTGGTCAGCAAACATGGACGGCGAATTAAAACCAAGCTCCAGCAGTTCCCTCTTTACTCCAGCATTGTTAAGAACCCACTCATTTGTTTCTTTGCTGTCCACAAAACCCGCAAAATCTTTCTCAGCCCGTTCATGTCAAAGTCGTCAAGACGTGTTTCTTCATACTTTCTGGGTGTCCAGCTTTCACAGCCATACGTTGCTAGAGGCCACACTAGCGCTGTCATTAGTCGTATCTTCATTGAAATCGGGATGCTGTGACTTTTCCATATTTTCTGCAGTAATGTCCCGATCGCTGCACCGTTTAACCTGTGATAGAATTTAGTCGTACACTCAACATCTTCTGTAATCAGGGACCCAAGGTATGGGAACGTATATACCTGCTCCAGTTGTTCATTCTGAAAGAGTATGCAGCACTCTATGCCGTCGCTCGCCATTACCTTGGTCTTGTCGACGTTGATAAGTAGGCTGTATTTACCGATGACTCAGTCTAGGCAATCCACCAGTTCCTGTAGTTCTGCCTCCGAAGTGGCCAACAGGATGACGTCATCAGCATATTGAACGTTCGTGACTATTCGCCACCCAATTTGTATTCTACCTTGTAATCCATCAAGGGCGTCCCTCATCACCATCTACACCAGGATGTTGAAGAAGTACGGAGAAAGGACACAACCTTGTCGGACTCCTTTCTTAACACGAAACCATTCTGATAGTGTTCCTGCTACTTCGACCTAAGCAAGCTGTTTTTTACAGTTTGGCCAGCAAGTCAATCAAGAGCAAAAGATATCCCATGCCATCATAGTCACCCAGAGCTTACCATGGGAGATCGAGTTAAATGCCTTCTTGAAGTCCAAAAACCACATATAGAGTGGTTGCTGATGCTCGCGTGCATTGTGCATCAGTATTCTGAGATTCATGATTTAGACTCATTCCCGTTCCTTCTCGGAATCCCGCCTGTTTGTCTGAAATTTCGGTTTCGGTCTACATTCAGATCCTTTCCAGTATGATCCGAAGAACGATCTAGCTTGCCTGTGACACTACAGCAATTTTTCTGTAATTTGCACACTGTTTAAAATTATCTTTCTTTGGAAGTGGGATAACGTGGAGAACGTCTATTCCTCAGGCCACTCGCCAGTTTCCCAGATAGCCACATATATTCTGTGCATTCTGTCCAGTACTGTCTCTCCTCCCCCTCCTGCGTTGAACAGTTCTGCTAGAAACTCATCAGGATCTGTGGCTTTGCAACTTGCTGTCTGATGGATGGCATGAGCAACCTCTACACTAAGTGGTGAAAATCATTGGAATTGCCTCTGTTTGAAAAGCAATATATCACTTCTTGCTCTCAGTATTTTTGTTCAATTCCTTTCCCTTTTTCATCATGGTACAATTCTTCACAATACCCTTTCCACACACGTCTGCCATTTGTGCAGCTTCAGTCAAATTTTTGCCAATCGCTTACTGGATACATTGCAGTGCAGACGTGGCCAGAACTTTCAAGTCATTGATTTAACTATCTGGAACAAAAAGCTGCCTTGACTTTCATTTTAAGTTCACTGCTTCCAACTGCATGCATATGCTTTCCAGCTGGTGCTGTTTATCCACTCTATGAAGAAACCGAAGCTTTTGGCAGGTTACAGTGCACGACAGTCATCATCTCAATCAGTGAATGGGAGCAGCTTGCAACAGCTTAACAAATATCTCGGATGATGATGATGATGATGATGATGATGATGATGATAAATGATTGCTTGGCATTCTGATACGGAAACATCACGTCTAAACAAACTGGTTCATCGAGCACTTGGGGCACTTAAGTGTGCCTGCAGCAAGTTCTGCCACTGAGCATGTTTTAGCGAAGGTTGTGTTATTTTGACACCACACCACCACAAATGTCTGACAACTTATGTCACGACTTATAGTTTTGAAGTGTAACAAGTCACTGCTGTCATAACACTGACTGACTGATTATGGGAATAGTGGTGTTTGCAGCGTTTGTGTTTGCAATTCTTGGGTGTTTTGGCTTTTTAAAATGTTGTTGTTGTTGCCATATGCATTACGATCCATGTGACGTGTTCTGGTTTATCAGACACTTTCCACAGCAGTACTCTGCTACTGAGTAGCCGAGGGCTGAAGCCAAAGACCGTAATGTGTTTACGTTTGCAACCTAGCTCAGAGCCGGACAATTTCATTAATAGGTTGTTATGGCTCTTCACCTTGTTGGCTACCTTTGTGAAGTGCTGCTTGTAACTCATGGTGCTATCTAGGGTGACGACAAGGTAGACTGGGTGCAGCAAATAACAACTTACTTTGTGCCATAACGCAGTGCTGACAATTTATAGGCTTTCAAAGTACTAATACTTAAAGGTTGAGTACTGGTACTTGTACTGGTATTTGGACCACTGGTACTTTGTACTTGTACTTTAGCCCTATGTTCTGGTATTGGTACTTGTTTGTTGTGTACCTGATATGTGACTGATATACAGTTTACGTGACTGCCTGTGACCTTAAGAAGTACTTTGTTTCTGAAAAGATAGTTAAAATTACATGCCATATGCACTTTCTGATTCATGTGCAAACATATCGCACATAATACATAGGGGCGGAGACGTGTGGGGAACAGGAAAGGATAGTCCTCCTCAAAATTTGTGGTGGAGGAGATGGAGGTGCTTATATCCCCTCCAATATTTTGCAAAGGTCACTACAGATTGTCACAGTTTTTCCATTGATTACTTACTATTATTAGCGAACGTACTACGTTACGTTCGCTATATGCTATCGGCCGTCCGTCTGTTGTCTGTCTGTTGTCTGTCTGTCTGTGACGTTGGTGCACCCTACTCAGGCGGTTGAACTTTTCGGCAATTTTTTTTCACCATACGATAGCCCAGGGACTCTACTTTTCTGGTGCCAAAAAT
>Ga0209363_1002086_pt1 | contig 10250 bp, 7 predicted proteins | sample WorMetexBAHAMAS3_FD_187385 | JGI IMG/M metagenome (GOLD analysis project Ga0209363, IMG submission 187385) | Marine gutless worms symbiont microbial communities from Max Planck institute for Marine Microbiology, Germany - Inanidrilus exumae... | ecosystem: Host-associated > Annelida > Digestive... | reverse complement strand
AACAAGCAAAACAAGACCCATTCAGTTCATTGACGCTATGTGACGAGAGTCAGAGTAACATTATGCCTCGGATAAACAATCGTGAATAACTGCTTATGACAACAGCAGTGAGAAAAATGAGAACATCAGAAATCGAGTGAATATAATGTATTCAGCAGATGCGTCAATCCATGGAGGCCCATGTCTCTGGCAAAAGTTTCGGAAGGAATGGTTAGGTCCCTAATATTTTGGATCTCTTGCCTATTCAGTTTTCATTACTTGGGCTCATTATGGGTTTTGTTCCCCCATAATCAGTGGTTAAAGTGGTTAGCTCATACAGGGTGGCTAATTTTAGCCTGTTCGGAGCCAGTCCGTGGTTCACAGAAAGACTGAAATCTGGTTTTTGAAGTTGCATATGGTCGAAGTAAATGTCCATGTACTTCACCGATGGCATACAGTGTTGAAGGGGCACTCGACCAATATGCTCATCTGAGGAAGGATATGGATAGAGAAGCTCACGATGGAAATAGTTTCTTCCAGCCAACTGCAATGCAACGCAATGTATATCAACCAGAAACAACTACATGTTTTGGGATTATAACAGTTTGAGACTTTATTGTACTAAAAGCCTTGGCCTTTATCTGCAGCAGACCAGGCCAAGCGTTCAGCAGGTAGGGCTCAAATTGTAGCAGGGGGAGGGGTCTCAATCCGAAGCAGGGAGGCTGAGCCCCCTTAACCCCACTCACTTTAACCACTGCCCATAATATTCGGAGCACAGCAACGTCACTGATAACAGTACTAACTAGGAACTCACAACAACACCATGACCAACGCCGGCAATGTTTTTTGTGCCTCGTGACCTTCACCTTTTGACCCCAAAACAGACGGGTTTCCAGGACTATGTCAAAGTTTGGCGATCCTAGCTGCATCGGTTTTTGAGATATCGTGTGGAATAACAGACAAACAAACAAACGCCGCCGAAGACCCTACCCACGCGACCATCTTCGGCGTGTGTAACGACAAAAGTGGTTGACTAATTGGTGTTTATTGGCAGTCTCAACACAAGTAGGTTCCATAACACTTACAGACTAAAATGACGACAGAACTGCGGCTAATAAACAACGCAATGACACGTCAAAAACCACAACAGCTTCAAAAACACTACAGTTCTTCAGCATGGTCCGTGTGGAAGTTATCTGTCCATCATTACAAGTACAGTAAACCATCTACCAGCAATAGTCGAACAGACTGACCACAAATGAGAATGAGATACAACCAGGCACTCACTGGCCGGATTACCACTCCAGTCTGGTGTTCTGGCACAGACACCTGAATATCTATACTTCTGAGAAGCTCACAAAGGCAATCATTTAAGCAACAGATGCAGATTACAGAGGTGCTTAAAGTACATCCATAAAAGACTGTTGTGGTTCCTCATTTATAGATACGGCATCTGTATTCTCACAAACTGAGTCACAGATGTATTACCTAACGGCTCATTATAATGAATCACAACAACAAAGGCGCATCAGGCACCAGACAGCAGGAGATAATAAATTAAGAGAGATTATGTACGACCATCGTTGACCTGCCCTTGTGGCCGAGTGATTAACGCACTCGGCCGCCATGTGCAATAGAGCGTGACGCGCTCAGTGGCCGGGGTTCGACTCGGCCCGGGCGCGTCCGTCTACCAAAGAATTAATTCTAATAATTCCTACACACATGATGAACAGGGAGATAATCCCGGGCAGGAATAAGATGGTTTGACGGTGTCCTCTATAAACTGTCACCATTGCAGGCATTGATCTAGCAGTGTGTAGTCAGCCTGCCGCGCCGGCGTGAATCGAAGTAAATAGACTTGGCTGGCCGCTGGCTGGCGTAATTATATACAGCGCCAGTCAGGACTAAGTCAGACAGTAGGCCACGTCTAGAAGGGGCGCGCTATGGAAATACCCGACAAGCTGCTCACTCCTACTTAACCCGCCTTCCCCGAACGTCGCTAATACACATCGCACACACCTAGCAATTCCCTTCCTCTCCCTGAGCAAGCGCAATGGACCGCTATATGGTCTCAGCGCAGGGGTCCATAGTAGGCTGGACTCCTGCCCGCAAAGAACGAACAAGGCAGACAGAGGTCCAGCCTACTCTGGATCTCAGCGCTGAGACCTCGTAGTGATCCAGTGTGCTAGACCAGGGAGAGGAGGGGAATTGGCAGGTGTGTGCTAGTGTATGCCTGACGTGTAGGGTGGAGGAGGGATACGTAGGAAGTGAGCAGCTGGTCGGACTTTCGTAGCGCGCCCCCTCTAGACTTGGCCTACCGCCTGGCTTAGCCCTGACTGGTGCTGTGTGCTGCACCAGCCAGTGGCCAGCCATGCCTTTTAGCTTTGGCCACGCAGGCACGGCTAACAACTTTGACGCTGCTACTCAAGGTGTCAGCAACGGTCACAGATTATAGAGGACATCGTCGAACCCTCTTTTTCCTGCCCGGGATTATCTCCCTGTTCACTATGTGCGTCGGAATCATTAGAAATAATTCGTTGGTGGAAGGCGGACGTGCCCGGACCAAGCTTTGAAAATTGAACCCGGCGCCTGAGGCGCGTCACGCTCCACTGCACATTGCACACGAGTGCGTTGACCACTGAGCAACATAAGCAGGTGATGTACATCATCGAGACAGCAAACAAATCTCCCATACACGTGCGCACGCACATTAACACCACTGTTTAGTAAAAAACAAGCCATTATATCAACAACATCGCCAAATGCTGACCCCTATTTTCAAAATTCTTCCACTGACACTCATAAGTAAATCTGCAGTAACGTCACAATCAACTAGATGGCTGTATTGTGTGGAATAAACACAATACAGTATTCCGCTCGAAGGCACAAGCTGTTTACTTCCTGCATTCGACGATGCCTAGTGCCACGTGCCTGCGACTGAGTGATGTCAGCATTATCTGCCGTCTTACTTATTTTTAGTTTCCAATTCAGTCTGCTTTTCTTCCATGTCTGTCAGCCAGGCAGCACAGTGGTGTACTGGTTTACCCAATATCAGACATCGGACGTTTGGGTCGGTTTCTTCTACGAAGCGTACAGCCAGGGAATGATTTTGAACTGATTCTAACGGCGATCTGTAATCATTGCATAGTTATAGCGGCCTGAAGTCGCAAGTCGTTGAAATTTTGTGAAATTTTTTGCATTTTTTTAAATGCCTTATGCCGAAAGTTTTCATCTCACCGATCGACGTTCTTGTGTTCAAACGTCGTGCAAAATTTGGCCGACGGGAAATCGTGCAAAACATGTTGCCTGCCTCTCAAACTGTCACTACTGCATGGATCGCGCCCAAAATACGCCAGGGACAACATCCGACAATGTACTCAGAGTGCTCCAGATTTTATCCAAATCGGTTCACTTTCGGCGGAGTTATAGCCGAACGCGTGAACACCACCCAATCGTACCATAAGGTAAATATAATATTCCATCGCAGCCTAGCTTCGAGCCGAAAAAATATCCCACCAAAACTTACACAATAAACCAACCAACAACTTTCTGTGCAACTTCACCAAATGTTTACTGATATTAAAAATTGTTTCACCCACAAACTAAGAAATTCGTTGTAGTACAGTGATCACTGAATAACCTATCATACTTCAAATGCATAGATACATTACCTTGTGATTTTTCACTTACCATAATAGCAGTTTCAGAATGCCTCTATTTTTCTAACGTTAATATTTCACATGGCAGTGTAAGACAAATATTAGGCACGTAACTCTTGGACTGTTTCTATGTATATTATGTTTATTGTGCATACTTGGCCTGCGTTCTGTCATGCCGCTAATAAACGAAGATTGAATATTGATTGATGATTGATGACATGTTTGAGATATGGTGAGACATTTAATGATGTCATCATGTCTTTATTGCAAATTTACTAATAAGGCTGTCAGTGAAAGAATTCTGAAAATTGGTCAGCATTTCATTAAGTTATGGGCAACAACATAGTGGCTTGTGCTTGCTGCATATACATTGTATATGCAGCAGGGAAACAAAATGCAGACGGCAGACTTCGCCCCAGTGCCGCATCTGATGAATATGACGAAATGTACGCGTCGTCTCTGCACATTCACTCTATTATATGAAAACATTACGACATTCACAAATCCCGAAGTACACAACGTATCACACTGCCGTCACAGGAGAACCGAGCCACGGCCACAGGTGGATGTATAGAAAATTTGGTGAAATTTGGACGTGTGTTTTTTTAGATACGTCAGTGGACAGACGGACAATCAAACATACACCACCGGGGACAAAGTGATGAAGTGCAGAAATAACCAATGTTTAATTTATCGCATTTTCTGGACTTCCACTGCTCATCAGTTTTTATTTTCATTTATTTTTCAACAATTTTAGAGTTTTTTTGGTTGTAGCATCTGTCAGCATTTCACTATATGCATTATGACATCACAGAATGCATCACACTTCAGCTATATACAACGTACAAGTAGCCAATTGGTCACAGCAAACAGCAGGCACATTCACACACAATATTGCAGATGTCACACTACAAACTAGAAGTGCCACACAGACTACTGTCAGAGACCAAATAGTACAGTCAGCAAGAACCTACAACAGTAAGGTGACATGAAAGACATAAAATAACAGCCGTATGTTTAATGGTGAAAAACTGACATCTACGAGTCTGCTATTCACTGCAGTGTGCGCTCAAATAGTCGTCATCAAAATAGACAATGATGACAGTCATATCATCTCGATAGTGACGGGCGACGGCGGGCGGGAACGTCAGCATCTCCGACACTTTGCGATGCTCGAAGCCCAGAGCGTGACGTATCAGATGCGTCGCACCATTGTTATCGGTGGACTCGTGTGCTAGTCCGCGCTGACGCTCGTGCAGTATCTGAGCAATCTCACCGAGCGTCATCGATTCGTACGCACCTTTCACGCTCTGACTACGCGATCGTTTACCAAGCATGTGATCGCCTACAATGTTAACGGCCTCCTGGCTCGACATCATGTCCCACAGGCCGTCGGTAGCAAGCACCATGAAACGATCGTGACGCCGCAGCATATGATGCGAAACCTCCGGATGAGCAGTCAAATACGGAGGAGTCTGATAATGTGCCGGTATTAACGTCTGGATCCTCGATCCGGTCACCACACTGGCCAGACTCTGCAGGTCCGACCGGCTCCATTTAAAGCGAATGTCGCCAAATGCACGAAGTGGAACCAGTAGACCGAGGAGGCGATCGTTTTTAATAATAGAGGACCATTCACTTTTTGGATGAATCTCACGCACACGTCGAACTTCTGCAGGGTTGTCAACATTCTGGTCTACTGTGAGTGGAACTGCAGTCCATGTCGCATCGGGGCTAAGGCGACCAATAACAGCACGACAGTCTCCAATACTGGCCACGTCTATATTTAAATCTTTTATATGTGCGACACATGTGCATGCACCAGACATTGCTACTTGCAACAGGTCATTGTCGACAGCTCGAGCTGACGGCAATGCTTCTTGCGAGATGTCCCAATCAAGGCGCGTGAATGCGGAAGTCAGCTGGTCGACAATGGAACTAGGCAACTGCACGTCATCTCCACTGAATGAAAGCGTCTCTGTAACATAACGCTGGAGACTCTGCTCATATATGTGCACCAAATCTTCACTTATATAATCTTCACGAAATTGGTAGCTGTTCAACAACTGTGGAGGGTTTTCGGACCGCATCAGCTGCGAATATTGCTCAAACAGGTCTGTTGGTAACAACGACAGAGCTATGTAGTTGAAAAGACGTTCGCTGACTGACTGAGCACAAGCTGAGCCCGCATGACCATCAAACACTCCAAACAAGCCACCTCCCGTCTGAACAAGTTGACTTGCCGCACGACGATCTTCAGTCGGATTGTTTGATGCCAGAAGGTTGCTGTCAAAACACTTCACAGGTCCATTGCCTGCTACTGACGTTTCCAGCTGAGTCAGTATGCTTGTCACTTGTGATGGAGACAGCATTGGAACATAACCACGGTTTTCGGGAAGCGTCAGACGTTGAGGAAATAGCTCTTCTATGTGCTTGCCAGCACGACTGTATTGATATTCCCGAGTCACATAAACAGTTGTTTTCTGGGGCAAATTTTGACAGAACAACTTGTTCACATTCCATAGACATGTTTGGGACATCTTCCATTTTGAGCCCAAAGCCATAGACATTCAGGCAACTGCAAAAACATATATATCAATGAATAACACCATAATCTACAGAAGTAACATTTACCTGCTTTAGTTCTATATCATTTAATCATAATACTCTAGTCATGAACATGTTAAAAAATACTAGTGTGGCTAAATACCAAATCTTCTGTTGCCTTTTGTTGCTCGGGGTGCAAATGTTTGTACGACATATTAGGAATATTAGGAATCCTATTTCTGCAAGTGCATACATAATACACATGGCTAAGACATCAATATGTATTCACACATAATATCACAAACTTTGGTTTGGTACAGTCAGAACTATAGCACCTACAATGTTTACTACTAGTAACTAGTAGGACTGTGTCACCCCAGCGTCGACGTGGGTGCCTTCGCTACCTCGATAGTGTGCTGTGAACTTGAACTCTGACCTTCAGAATCTAATCAGGTCACCATCATGGACTATTGAATATTCCCTGTCAGTTTAAGTTTTCTAGGCATTCATAAGATATCGTACTAACAATATCTGTCTGGACAAATGAACGAACGCCGCAGACAGACAGCCCGAAAACAATGCATTTGCTAACACTCTGTCAGGTGGCGAAGACATAAAAATTAGCCCAATATGGGGACTAACGGTCGACTCTTCGCAACTGACGTTTGTGCCAACTTCAAAGTCACGTGATACAAAAAAATGGCTGAATATCAAAAATCCGGCCCGATCAAATTTAGATATTGTACCGTAGTCTAAGCATACATGGTCAGTTGCCAGCTCCCATTGTAAATGGCGGACGAGATAGCTTTTGAAAATGGACGGATTTCCAATTTTGAAGGGCTCGTGACCTTGACCTTGGATCAGGTCATACTGCATACCCTCGTGCATCACTCACCGATCTCTACCTACATGCCAAATTTCATAGAAATCGAAGGAACTTTCTGTGGACGGGCATACATACTACGTATGCATGTACGGACGGACATTTGAGACCAGCTTTATTAGAGAATCAACCTAAAAATAACAAAAAGTAACCTCAACTAGACGGGTTGCAGCGTATCTAGAGATGCACTGCAATATAGGCTCGAAAAGAGCATTTCCCACCGGTGTACTCAACATGTGACACAACTGTTTACTTATTTACTGATGCACAACCTATTTATTTTTTGCATTCGATGATACCTAGTGTCATGTGCCTGCGACTGAGTGATGCCAGCATTATCTGCCGTGCTACTTATTTTCAGTTTCCAATTCAGTCCGCTTTTCTTTAATATATCGCTCGCTAGGCCGCACCAGCACAGCGGCATACTATTGGTTTTAATTACGCAATATCGGACATTGGACACTGCCGAAAATTTGGGTAGGTACCTTTCTTGTATGGAACGTACAGCCCAGAGGAACGACTTCGAATTGATTCTAAAGGTAAAAACGGAAACTAGACATCACGTAGAGGGACCATTTGGCTGTGAATTTCCGGCGCTCTGTAATCATTGCGGAGTTCATTCATCTGTTCTGTATATGTCACTACATATGTTGAATAATTCTTGCATGCCATTTCTACCCAGAGCCTTCAATAATTCAGCAGGTGTATTGTCTGTACTCTCTGTTTTACTAGTCTAACTCCTTCAGAGCTTGCTCACTGTATAATTCACGTACTGCATAATTCACAGTATAATGTTTCATCCTATGTTATCTTCACCTGGTCCCTATTAAAATACTCCTGCCTCTGTTGATTTGTCCTTTTTATTGTGTAATTTCTCTATGCAATCTTCCAACTATACTGAATTTGTGCATTATCTGTCACTACTGTTCCACTTTGTCTTTTGTGGCTATTCTTGATGTCCCTTTGTTGGTTTTTCTCCATTAATTCTGAAACTCACCAAGTCCATAGACCATTACCTTTCAAGAAATTCAAGTTTGTCACACTGCTCGTTCTGCAAACGGATGCAGACACAACCTTACGTGTAGTTGTGGACATGGACTGCAGGACATGGACGCATCCTTCTAAGGTCATCAATTGTGCAACGAGCATAGTGCGAAACTGTCAAGTAGCTCATCTGTCACTGATGAACCCGCGTGATGCGCTGCATCTCGCAAACAACAAAATTTTAAAACAGGCACGTGACCATAACCACGCCCCTTTTGTGGGTGATATGTCATCCTGTTGCTAGAACTGATATAGCCTACCTGTGTACAAAAGCCTACCTGTGTACTAAATTTGACGACTTTAGGTTCAGCCATTCCAGTGACATATGATTGGAGCCCCCAAAATTATTTAATGGGTCACATGACCTGACCACACCCCTATCAGCAACGGTTTGTCGTCGATAGGCTGTGACTTGCACATTCATCCTGTACACCAAATTTGAAGTCTTTGCAATCACCAAGTACGAAGATGCATAAGGCAACGCAAAATGCTGAAATTGAGGTGGTTTAAGGTGGTTACTTAGGGGTCACCCGAGGTCATCGGCAACATAACCATTTAGGGTTAGAACGATACCAAGCTCAGCACCCAATACCCAATACTTTGGCTTCTAACGATACCAATACCCAATACCAATATCGATACCGGAAGTGACGTCATTCATTCCAATAAAAAATACATAAGTACTGCTGGCGAGTATAAAGTAGCATGCTCACTGTGGCCGTCGACAGCCGTAGTACGCCTGCAATCAAACGTGTGCGAACGCAGGGGACGTTCTAAAAATTTAGCACTGAAGGCGTGCTATCTACGACTGTTGACCGCCATAACATGCACATTATGGACGTAACGCGCAACGATCATTAAGACGCGCGTTACGACGATAAAAATCAAAGTTCATTGAATATGAAGTGCACGTTCTCAATGACCACTGACTTTCAGTTTCCATGTTGGTATCAACTAACCGTGTTGTAATCTGTATCACTCGTAACATCTCTAATATTTATGGTTCTTTTCTCATTAGCGAGCTAAATATTCTTTGTCAGTGCTTTGCGTACATCCACACATCTCTGTGGACGCCTGTTGTTGGATAGCTGCGGATGATATTTTTCCAGATGAAGACTTGCCAAAATGTCCGCTTCATGGATTATTCTGTTGCTACGTCTATCATCCACTCCAAACTGGATTACTGTAATTCTCTCTACTATAAACTCCATTAGTCTCATTTATCTAGTCTATAGCAGATCCAGAACTCTCTCGCTCGTACAGTCGTTAAAGCTATTAAGTCTTGTCATATCATTCTCATCCTACGCTCTCTCCACTGGATGAGGATCACTGAACGAATCGAATACAAGCTCCTCTCACTTACCTACAAAGTTCTCACAACTACCCAACCTCCATACCTTCATAACCTCATCTCAACATCCTCGCAGTATTCGCTCTTTATCCATCGTTACTCTTGCTTGGCCATCTTCATCGTCTGATCGCTCCTTTCGTTATGCTTCACAAGTTCACCTTTTTTTCTGGAATCAGCTCCCTTTGTCTCTTTGTCAACCTCATCTATTTCCGACTCACCTATTCCTTCACCCATCACTTCTTCCTCTTTTGATTCACCACTGCTCATCGATTAATCGATTACTCCATCTCTTTCACTCCCGGCTTAAAAACTACCTGTTTCACAAATCCTACCCCCCTTAGTTTCACTCCTTCCTCCCGGACTGTCTCCACGGACTATTGCCTCACCGTTTCTTCTGAGCTACTCGGTTTTCGTTTTTATTTTTTCCCTTATTTTTTCGATTCTGTGTCGTGCACTAGATTAAGCTGCCCATCTCGTCAGCTTTTTCAGCGCACGTTAATCTGCCGTATCGTATTTAATCGTATCGTATCGTATTCTGCACATAACGTCTGTCAACGGTCCGTAGAAACACCGCACCGGCCGTACCGGCCAATATTAGGAAGATACCGTTACTGTGTCGGTTAGGGTTAGTGTAACGGTTAGGGTCAGTTGTATCTTCCTAATATGGGCAGGTGCGGACGGTACGGCCGGTGCGGTGTTTCTACGGACCGTTGACAGACGTTATGTGCAGAATACGATACGATACGATTAAATACGATACGGCAGATTAACGTGCGCTGAAAAAGCT
>Ga0209363_1002083_pt1 | contig 10254 bp, 7 predicted proteins | sample WorMetexBAHAMAS3_FD_187385 | JGI IMG/M metagenome (GOLD analysis project Ga0209363, IMG submission 187385) | Marine gutless worms symbiont microbial communities from Max Planck institute for Marine Microbiology, Germany - Inanidrilus exumae... | ecosystem: Host-associated > Annelida > Digestive... | reverse complement strand
CTTTCGAACCGACTTATCTTTAAACTTGAGTTATTGTGTTTGTGTGTGGTTCATGACCATAGCTCGCCTGGGATTGAAAGTCAAGGTCATAGATCAAGGTCAGTGTCAAACATGATCTGTCTGACCTCGATCCTTGATCGAGAAGTTTTTCCAGTGCCAGTTGCAGAAGGAAAAACGGGAGCCACTGCACTTGTCCATAACTTTGCTAAATGCTGACGAAATTTCAAAATTATTTGACCGCGTGACGCACTAGTATTAGTAAACGTATTTGTCATTAATGATCCCGCCACACCTTAAAGGTGTCTCTACACTACCTTGTGAAATACGTGGCATCTTTCTCACAGTGGCTGGTGGCCCAATTTTCCGCGCCACCCTGTATAAATTATTTTGTGTGTGCACGTGTTGCGTGTTGCAGGCCTTCGTCACCCAGCTTCACTTCGTACCGGTCGTGATGTACGCACTCGTGGCACCGATCCACGGATGATAACAGATGTTTTCTGTCGTTTCCACATCTGCTCGAACATCGACGAGACACTTCGGGGACAGATCCAAGATTTGTGAAGGGGGTTTCCTGAGGGTATGGGGATGGAAGTCCCTCAATGGCGATGAGGGATCCACGAGCAAAGCCCCGGCATGAGGCTTGGGGGATGAAGTCCCGCAGAAGCTGATTATGTTCTGCAAATTACAATACAGTGATGTAACTGGCTGAAAGAAGGCAAGACAGTATTTTTTAAACTTAGCATTATTGACGAGTTTTTATACAGTGATGGGAAGCGCCAAGATGCTTGTGCGAATACAACTAATACCTGGATACGCCACTGCGTTTGGCGCCATTTGGCTGTATTGACTGAGATACAGCAGTAAACTGGTTGCAACAGCTGCGGTCATTTTGCTGTATACCAGTTGACATACAGTTTATTACCCCACACAGACGGTAATCGCTGGGGTTTGGTTTTTCATCAGTGTTTGTCGGTCTGCCTGTTCTGTCTGTTCTGTATTATGTCTCAAAAGCTGAAGCAGTTAGGATCACCAAACTTGACGCAGAAATGTACCATGATGAGTCATGGAAACACATTTACTTCTAGGTAAAAAGGTCAAGGTCACGAAGCACAAAACAGTGGGTTTTGGCACTCTTGTGAGAGCTGTCTTCTAGTTCATTCAGTGTTCTGAAGTAGTCGGGCGATGTTCGTGAAAGTTCCTAGTTCTTTCTGCATGTAATGTGGTTTTCACCGTGTTATGCTATAACATTCATATAATTACGTCAGGACAGAAAATGTAGATGAAATTATTTGCTGATTTTAAATGACTTATTTGCATCTGCAATTAAATTCGTATCTTCTCTCTGGTTGTTTACCATTGTAACCAGTGTGCAGACAATTATTTTGGATTTTGTTAGATGAGGCCAAATGCCTTGCCACGCCTCCTCATTTAACATTATACGGATAATGCATGCTGTCCTGAGGATGAAATGTCAGCATGATGGCGGCGATCGCACAAACCAGTATGCTTTGTCTGTTTTATCACTCAAAAATTTAAAAAGTAATCGTCTGCGCAATGCCAGATTCTCCATTTCAGATGTTGTCTGTTATAAGGCGACTCCCAGCGTACATTTTGTGTGCCAATAAACTCAACTTCGTGCGTTGCCTAAAATACAACATCGGAAATGAACTCTAAGTACTTTAAGAAAGAAATTTGTACTTTATTTTGGACATTTGGTCTAGTATTATTTATCTGTTTAATTGCGATTGCCAAATCAAGATACCATGAAGGTCTTGACTTTAAACCTAATGAACTGTGTGTCTCTATCAAACCTCTGCCTGTCTGTTGTCGAGAAATGCAGAAATTTTGCGTCCAGAGATCGTAACTGCATGCAAAATACACGACTGAAAATCATTTGCATTCATTTTGGACTAAAACAGATTCAAATGAAAAAGATCTGCCTCAATTTTAGTTGCATAAGACAAAGAGACTTTAGTTATCACAGCACATGCAATGTTGCAGTTAGTACACTGTACATACTAACCTGTGACTATAGATCTCCGTACACTCAACCGGAAATTCATAACAGTTGTCAATGTCATCAGTCTTCTAATATGTCATGTGAAACCAACAATCTGCCGTAAGTTCAATAGCATACACTCACACGATACGTCGTACGCCCCACAGCTTATTCTGAAAGTATGCTGAAATTTCTCATGAGTACTGCTCGTTTAGTGGCCTGTGTGGCTTAACGGTAGAGCGTTCGCTCGCGATCCAAAAGGACCGGTCCGCTTCCAGGTAACAGCCTTGGGTAAGCTGCTCACACGCATGTGCCTCTGTCACCAAGCAGTATAATTTGGTACCGGCCGATGGGCGGTGACGCTTTTCGGCTGGGAAGGTAACCGCAGGCCTGGCGGAAAGTAATGGCAGCCTACCGCCGGGTGGATGGCTTCAAGTCACCTGCGGCTGACTGCCTGTACACCGGGATCAGCTCCGGGTCCAACGCTCGGTAACGAGTATGGGAGAGCTTTACCTTTTTTACTGCTAATTTATTATTAACTGATTGCCAGCTCCCTGTGGTTCAGGCGTCCAGGAAGTTCAGTGTCGCTATTACCTCGGGAGTTGGCTGGTTCAAGAAGGATGAGTCCAGTGATTATCCATGGTTAGGATCGGGGCTTTGAGTTCTAATGAATAGTGCTTTGATGCCGTTGGATTGGTCAAGGATGACCATCTGGTAGTGATGGGATGGGAAAATCGATTCACATCGCCAAAACGAATAATGTTTGGATTCAGCACAGTCCGCGTTTAGTTACAGAACGGCAATTATCGGAGAATATCGACTCGAAACATAGTGCGCTGCGCATCTAAAAAAATACCACGGCACATAAAATTACAAAATAATTCAAGCGTACTATAATTAGACAGAAATGCTGCAGCTATTGAAAAAAATTACGGCTTAACCAATGAAATGAGCTCAAGTAAGTTCAGTTAACAAACATGTACAACGCTTTGTGCATATTTAACACAACACTTAAGTTACCGTATGTCTTCTAACAGAAGCCTGATTAAAAACATTGACAGATTTTTTTGGGACACAATGTATGTGTGGAGACCGCTTCCTGATTTTTTTTTGTTCAACTGTCATTCCTTTCCGGAATTAATGTGGATCCCCATCTTGAAAAACCTTTAGGAGTAACTGAAGCACTTTTTAAAAGTCAGATGACCTCACTGTCACCACCCACAACCAACACTGTCAAAGCACTCAAGAAAAGTACATGTCCAGTTTGTCCAAAGTTCTTGTTGTATCTGCTCCTAAAACCTACCTGGATCCATCCCGATGAAACCACATACCACATACACGTAGTATAGGGACCGTGATTCCAGAAACTCTACAGGAGACAACGCTATCGGTAAGTATTATAACCTGATAAATCGAGAAAAAAGTGCGCAGTATGCATACATCACACTGCAACAACGGCAAGAACTAGTTCAGATTAACACCGCACACGGACAAAAATAGATCATTACAAAGACGTTCTCCCTTGCTAATCACTTAGCACTGCACTGAAAAAAATAAAGCTAACACAACGAAAGCAGATACACACCAGTAAACCTAAAGAAAAAGCCAACACAAAATAAACGTTAAAAACTAAAGCCAGGTTTGGTTGCCTTGTACGACGCTGGGCTTCAAACGATTGGGCAATTTCTGCAACCCACAGCATACACAAGGTGCTACCACGGTAAGAAACACCGGTTTGGTTGGGAGATTAACGTCCCCTTTCAGCACAAAAAGGCTATATCGGGGACCAGGTCTTGGGTTGAGATTTAGTTCGCCAGGTTAAGAATGGCCAACGATACAATAACCTCCTGACTTCGTTGCCTCTTTGTTCAGCGACGACCCAAAATGGGAAAGTATAGGGGAGGCTCATTTAAGTTATTATGCTAGTGCCTACAACAGGGTGGAAACTAACCAACCACCACAAGACCTATTTATCAGTTCAGTGTGATATATCATGCAATTGCTGTTCTTCAGTTCCTATAACATACTAGCATATCAGTGCCTAACGACTGTCGCTGTTTTAACTTTTTTGTGTGGTTCTGGCTTTGGAATGCTTCTTTTAGGTAAAACCCAAAAGACGCATCCACGGGACCGCACCCTCAACCCCCAAGAAACACCGGGATCAATACATCAAACACCCATAAATGACTAGATACCAGACATTCCACGTTGTTTGTATTCGTCGTTTGAGACCGCGCTTCCATGACATCGTGACTTTTTGTACAGTGCCCTTGAAGTGAATAGTTTTCACTTAACGACACTTAAATAGTTGACTACCTATTTTACATTACATTACACTACATTGATCACAGGACGTCCATTTGTCTGGAAAAATGGGAAATGACAGGGAATTAATCAAAGTTGGGAAATGTCACGAAAAATGTATATTCAAATTTATTGTTAACTTCATGTTTTGGGCTACCCCAGCACTGACTAGCCTGCCGCATGCTGCCTTGTATCGCCTGTTTTAAGGATTTTGCTGCTTATTAAACTAGTTAAACTGTCCTCGATCGAGGATCGAGGTCAGACCGACCACGTAGCTGTGTTACCATGCCCACAAAACTCAAGTTCAAAGGTCAGTCGGTTCAAAAGATATAGTCGAAACAAACGGACTCTACCAATTGTTTTACCTTCCCGGCTGACGTGGTTAGTAATAATTTTGAACATATTTCGGAGAATTCAAACTGACATTTATAGTATACTGTTAGCAATAAGAGTAAGCATGCTGGATAACGAAACATAGGTGCAAAGAGTCATGAATATGTCATACTTTCACAGTGACTACTGTGTCATCACCCTGTAACTAGCAACCAGTTTTGAGCTAGTTTACTGATCTTCTGCCAGGTGGAGTTGTGGACAATAGTTTCATATTCCTGATATTAACGACAAGTTGAAATGACACCAAAATGTAATGAAAATATGACAATGGTTTAATGGTACATCATCAAGGTGCTTGCGTTTTATGGACTTACAACTCTGCTAACGTATTTACAATTAACAAATATCAGGCACATACAAGGTTATGTAAATCAACAGCATTTATGGTCAGAAAAAGCCGACATAGAAACTACACCGTGTCTCAAAAAACGACACTGTTTTGGCTTGTTATAACTTCGACGTACATCAACCGATTTTGATAATTTTTTTTCTGCAGAAATGTAGATAAGTAAGTAAGCAGTCAGATGGTACTTTGTTTTCCCACCTCACCTAACTAGTGCTTCTGCACTACCTGGGGAACACAGAAACACGAAAATCGCATGTTTTCACACAAATGCATTACTGTCTTTCCAGACTTCAACCAATCGCTGCTTGATTTCTTCAGTTTTGTTGACTTGCAACTCATTCACGCTGCTGTAGACTCCATAAATCTTGTAATCAGTTCAGTTCAGCTCTGACCTGTTAGGGCCATAGCTCAGGAGAAATGAAGTTGCGTTTTGCGCAGCAGCTGTTGAACAGTGTTGCGCACACCATGCACTGGTGCATGCATGAGCTGTGTTGATGAAAGGCAAATAATATTGTTGTTGACAATGTGTTTGATAACAGCTAACATTTGTTGAGATAGTAAGATATCCCACCAATACTGTCCATTGACTTTTCACTTCAGGCTCGACAAGGAACAACTCCCACTTTGGACACAGCTACCGACATCACAACAGACTTGGAAAACGATGAGTGTGTGGTAACAGACGGTAGCATGCTATACTCTCTTCCTAGATTTTGTATGGTGCATATGGCTGATTCTTGTGCGAATGGCTAAAGAACATTCAGCGTTTAAGTAAAAGGATGCAAATTTCGGCTTTCTGTTTCAGAAGCACTAGTTAGGTGAGGTGGGAAAACAAAGTACCATTTGATTTCTTACTTTCTTACCAACATTTCTGCTGAAAATTATCAAGATCATTCAATGTTCGACTATTGTTCGTTGAAGTTATAGCAAGCCAAAGCAGTGTCGTTTTTTGAGACACTGTGTACATCAAATTAAGAATATCTTAATAATTACAACTAGGCCTATTATGTACAGAGGGTGACAGTGACGTAATTTCTTCATTCCTATCTATGACAGCTGTTCTGGCTGTCATGATGTGGGGCAAGTAAATGTAAACAGTAAACACTTTAAGTCGTGTTAGTTTGATATCACTTTCTGGCGCTAGCAAAGTAGCAATAAGCTTTTCTTAAATCTATTGATGCAATTATATTTAAACACGTTGTCGCCCTAACGGGAGGTAACACTACTGGCCCGCCGTCGCGTGCTGCCCCTGGTGAATAACGTTGCATATGCGCCGCGATACAGACGACGACAGACACCGGTGAGCGTTACTAGTCGGGCCCCACTACACTATGTGCAGGCGGGCCAGTAATAACATAAACAGATTTTCACCAGTTAACTTCGCACAGTACAACAATTATTGCCCCACAACATGGAGATTGTATCACGACCCTAGATTACTATGACGTCACTTCACCCTATGTGAAAATGATTTTTCTTTCACAACTGAACGTGGACATCACAACTCAATCCTGACTAACAATCAGCAGCAGACCCTGTAACCTATCTGTGCACATTACTGCAGCGGTAATGCCAAGAAAAAGACAGACGAGAAGCGGAAAAAAACACGCAGTGACATGGTGCTTCACAGCGATTCGTAAGGGCCACCAGACGAGGTCATATTATCACCACAACCAAGAAATTCTTCGAGGTCATTCATCGCCGCTGTGCTTTGGACCGCATCTCTTTTGGTTCGATGTTTTGTGTGATCTTTTGCGTCGCCGGACCTTCGTGACCAGTCCGAGTTCCGTTCTTTGTGCTTCCTGTGCTTTCTTTCGGATTTGTCCGCATCCTGCAGTTACAAAAAAACATAAATTAGCCCCATACGGGACTGACGGTCGACTCCTACTTACTGCCAACTTTAAAGTCACGTGACACAAAACCCGGGACAAAAGTCAAAAATCCGGCCCAGATAGCTTTAAGTATTGTGAACTAATTTAAGAATCCATGGTCATTTGCTAGCCCCATTAAAAATGGGGAGGAGATAGCCTTTGAAAGTGGTCGAATTTCCGACTTTCAGGCTCGTGACCTTGACCTTGAATCGGGTCATACTGCATACCGTCATGCATCACTCATCGACCTCTACGTACGTACCACATGTCATTAAAATCGAAGAAACTTTTTGTGAACGGACGGACATTCGGACCGACATCTGAGACCCACTTTAGTAGGTCGACTCGGACGAGTCGACCTAATAAATCTTACATACAGACAACATTGTGCAACATTAGTTCACCTTGGGGTCAGAATTTCCAGTATCACGCCAATACTTCTTTCACTGACACATTTTCAGTTGTCTGACACTCGTATGCTGGGAAACTCAGAGGTAACAGTAGCACATCCATTTTCCATGCTTTCTGCCACGAGGTCAATGCCCATATAGCCCAGTGGTCAAAGCACTCGGGCGCCATGTGCAGTAGAGTGTGATGCGCTCAGAAGCAAGGGTTCAAACCTCGACCCGAGTGCGTCCGCCTACCAAAGAATTATTTCAAATAATGCCTATGCACATAATGAACAGGGAGATAATCCTCGGCAGGAAAAAGACAGTTCGACGGAGTCCTCTATAAACTGCGCCCGTTGCAGGCACTTTGACTAGCAGCGTCAAGACTGTTAGCTGCGCCGGCATGAGCCGATGCACATAGATTTGGCTGACCACTGGCTGGTGCAGCACACAGCACCAGTCAGGGCTAGCCAGACAGTAGCCAAATTTAGAAGGGGCACTATTCTCAGCCAATCTCTTGGCCTAGTACTGCAAAAAACTAAATCTAACACAACAAAAGCAAACATGCATCCATAACAAAATACACTATAACACAAAATAGACACTAAAAACTAAAGCCAGGTTTGGTTGTCTCTTATCATCTCCGCCCTGGAAACGGAATGGGCCTATTATGATGTAAGTAAGTAAATAAATACAGTGACGGAATCAATAATCCCTGTATCTTGTCACCCAACACATACCTTAGCAGCAAATCTGTTATCAATTACCGAATCTTTCGGCCGGTGTTTCTTTTTCTTTTTTGAGGACAAAGCCGCAGTGTTGACTGCAGTGTCGATGTAGCTGGTGTTGTTCGCAGGTCGTGAAGAAGCTGTTAATAACAACGTCATAAACATAACAAGCAACGCTGGCATTGTGTTCACTGCACTTTACACTGATAAAAATAATACACACAAGCTAGTCACATCTAGGATCCCACTACAATTGTTGAGACAACAATAAATTAGCCTCGTACGGGACTGGAAACATTGTACCATCAACTAGGACAAAAATCAAAATCCGGCCCCGATAAGCTTTAGGTATGAATCTGCCGGCCCCCATTGTAAATGGGGGAGGAGACAGCCGTTGAAAATGGCCCAATTTCCGACTTTCAAGGGCTCATGACATTGACCTTGATCTGAGCAAAAAATTGGGTAAAATCCATGGGTTGATGTCAAATTCAGCACAAACTAGAAAAGGTAAACGCTTCCCATACTTATTACCGAGCGTTGGACCCGGAGCTGATCCCCGTGTACAGACAGTCAGCCTGCAGGTGACTTAATTCATCCACCTGGTGGTAGGCTGCCCTTACTTTCTGCTAGGCCTGCAGTTACCTAGCCAACTGCAGAGCATCATCGCCCTTTGGCTGGTACTCATTTTACCGTCCCACGGACAGTAGAAAGCTGAATCGACCTGGGTTATGCAAACTAGGCAAAGAATATTTAAATTCACCAATGTGCAGGTTTTATACTTTTTTCTGGACAATCTGAAAACTTGCACATACCTTTCTACCACTAACCGTCGCAGAGTTATCAATTCTCAAAAACAGTCCGTTTTTGGCCCACTCTGTAGATCATTTCAGAGACGTTCTTCCCAGCCAATCTCTTGGTTTGGTACAGAAAAACTACGTCTAATACCACAAAAGCAAATACGCATCCATAACACGATATACTATAACCCAACATAAACACAAAAAAACTAAAGATGGGTGTCAGAATCAATTTCAATGCCTGCTGATTGTGCGATGGGTCATCACAGACCAGACACTGTTGCTCGGCCAGAAATCTACTCTGTGAATATCGAAAATGGACCTGCAACCGACGGAACATCAGAACTCGTCCGCCGCTCTAAGATGCTCAAGTCTTCAAACTGCAGGTCGCAGAGTGGTAGAGGCTGCTGACACTGACTGGGTCCATCCCGGTTTACCGCAGTCTTGGCAGAAAAAATAAACACACACACACATGTAAAGTAAAAGTAAAAAGTAAGCAGTGTATAGCAGTTTAGCATCAACTTAGCTCTTCACTGCTATGGGAAACTCACATGCCATATGGGATCACACAATGTTACCTGTCACCCGACAGAGGTGAGAATCCCGCAATTACCCCCAGCTGAAGCAGGTACTTGATATTGCGACCCTGGAGGGATGCAAGGCTGAGTTGACCTATGTTACATGAAAGCCGACAGCCGGGAATTGAACTCGCGACCTGTAAATCGCAAGTCCAATGCCCTACCGCTGATCCACCACGCAACATGGTCGGTTTTCACTGACCGACCTTTCAATACCGCAGTTTCTCTGGAATGTGGCAGGACCCCTAAAAATAAACCAGTGGCGATACTGGCACAGGTTCTTTACATGCCGTATGCTCCTCCTGTTAGTCAACCAACAGTGTCAAAACATGGTAAGAAATTCCGAGCACTGTCTTCAACTAGGCAAAACCATCAATCAACTCATGCCAGAAGAAAGGGAAGTTGCTGATGCCATCCTCCCAACACAATATAAATTCAATATCAACTCACATCTCCATTTTGCAGGCAGTTTTCCATATGAACCTACATTAGCCGGCTGCGTGGCACAGTGGTAGAACGTCGGTCTGTGACCAGCAAACTTTCCTTGTCTTATGCTCGACCTGCAGCTGATGGGTGACCACTTACGTGGGTAAACCATCCGCTACAAAATCGGCCAACTAGGCCAACTCATCCTTTCATCCTTTCAAGGTTGGTAAATGAGCAGTGAGCTGTAATTGGATGTGCGCTACCTCGATTGTGTGGCGCCATCTGGTGAATGCTTACGGAGTAAAGACAGAATGGTTCATTCCATTCGCTGATAAACATGTGGGTGGCAGGTAAAACTGTATGATCCCTCTAACACGCGCCATTCCTGAGCGCTTTAGAGGTGGTTACGACGATGCGCTATAC
>Ga0209363_1002082_pt1 | contig 10260 bp, 5 predicted proteins | sample WorMetexBAHAMAS3_FD_187385 | JGI IMG/M metagenome (GOLD analysis project Ga0209363, IMG submission 187385) | Marine gutless worms symbiont microbial communities from Max Planck institute for Marine Microbiology, Germany - Inanidrilus exumae... | ecosystem: Host-associated > Annelida > Digestive... | reverse complement strand
TCGTAGTTCCTAATAAAATATCAACACAAAGGCTGGCATTTGAATACCGTAGCTCAATTTTGTACCTCGGTCTCGCACAAGATCGCCCCGGGAGGCTTGGTCTAGAAGGAAAGGGAGTGGCTTGTACTTGTAGCCTTGTAGCCTTGTGATACTGATAGTTTGTGTTGGACTCTTGACAGGCTCTATTTGTAAAGTAAAGGGTAATCTGTTGTTATATTGAAATAAACGTTTTGCTTTTTGATTGTAACATGATGTAAATCCCATGTAGTTATTAACAGATGCATGTAGACTGTGTATATATAGTAATATATAGGCCTGCGTTCCTGGTTGATGCAGGAGACGGATGTTGGGGTACCGCCGCCAGTAGTAGTAGTTGTAGTTTCCATTAAATGTTGATTGTGGACGCATTAAAAACTGACAAACGTTATCTTGCGTGTATTTTCATCATCATCATTTATTTATGTCAGGTAAATCCCATAAAACAATAAAATGAAAGGAAAGAAAACGACAGAAAGAAAGAAGCAAGACAGAAGCACAACACACACATACACGCACATTCATACAAAGACAAAGTAAGTACTAAAACACAATTACACCTGAGCTCCAATCTGTACTAGACTGTTCACAGAGGAACTCACTCTACCATCGAACCTAAAGAACACATTATCCAATGATCAATCGATAATTATATTATTATTATTATTAAACACTTAAATAAGTACATTTTTAAATGTCCTTATTTAAGTGACAAAAATTGCCCCCCACGAACCCTGCTACGCACCTCCACAAAAAATTACTTTGCCAATAAACTGCTGCAGAGCAGCCTGCAATACATAGTCTTTTATCATACGGGAGAGGTGGGATCATGCAGTAATTGCACAACTGAATGCATCGGCGGGTGACATCAAAACAACAGTACCACCCAACTGCCTTGGACATACTGTTCAAACCTTGAAAAGACACGTTTAAACTATGTGTTCGGAGTTTTAAATCTGCCTTGTTTCTTTCTTGTAGCCACTTGCACTCACGAAGATGATTGTATATGCTACGTGTGACAAATTTTAATTTTTAAAACGTTATATCACAAAAATGACAACAGTCTACATCGAGTTGTTCAGGTGTTATTTTAAACTGTCATTTAGATATTTACCTTCAATAATGTATGTTTCTTGTTAGTAGCGACTACCCATTGAGGTAGCAGATGACGATGCACATTTGCTGTTCAGTGATTAGTAGGCAAATAGTCAGAGATTTGCGATCTGTTACTATCCAGGTCCCTGTGACTATATCGATGAATGGTCTCTGCTGCTAAGAATTATATAATTAACAGAATTTAATGTTTGTAGTTTGTCTCTGTATTTTGCTATGCAGACATTGACAACACCTTGTCTAAAGATGAGTGAAGAAGCAAAGCATTTGCCAACAGAAGTGGAGTCTGAGATCACTGGTTTTGATTCGTCGAAACTGAAGCATACTACATGCCAGGAAAAAACCTGTCTGCCATCTGCAGATGGTATTGATTTGTTTTTAGTTGTGTATTTGTGGCATACACATTTTAAAGTAAGGAAGATGCATTCATGTGGTGGTTCATGCCTTGTGGTAAATGGAGATCAATAAAAAGCAACTGACTAGGAATCAGACATGATTTTCTCTGCTAATTAGTTTTTAGGCTGCATTGCTGGCATGCAGTGCATGAGATGTGGCCTACTGCTGTAGATGTCACACATAGTGTGGTCTGTGTGTCTGTGTGTTGGTCAGATGTGCTGTGCAAAAAATGGCTGAATGGATCAAGCTGCAGTTTTGAGGGCTAACTCTTGTGGGTCCAAGGAACTGTGTGTTAGATGTGTTCGAGGTCCTCCCCCACGGAAAGGGGCAATTTTGGGATTGTCCGACCATTGAAAAGCATTGGGAGTCTTTGCTGCAGTGTACGCAGCATAAGCGATCATTCAGTCCTCAATAAGTGCATGATAGTGTGACTGCTGCAGCCGACTGCAGTGCTGCCAACTGGGTGTCACATTTCGCAATTTGCATTATTTTGTCCATCATGAAAAATCTGCATCATCGATGCTGCCTTTTGTGATATTCCATTTCTTATTTTTTGTTCTTTTTCATGATGAAGGCAAGGTGCTGGCCATTTTCGCATGCATGCAGTTCCAAAGTGGCCAGCAGAAGGAAAACAGCATAAGAACGTGTTGCGTCATGCCTAGGTCAAACGCATGCACCCAATAAAAGGTAAAGCTGTGAGAATGGGCTTCTCACTGTGTGGGTGAGAAGGCACTGTTTTCCAAGCTAATTAAGCTGCTTAGCAGCACAGCAAGTGATTTCGACAATCCCCGAACATAAGGAAGGCAAAAGCATGACATGCTGAATTATGCAGTCACTACGCTGAAGGAATAAGTATGATAACGCATATCTGCAAGACGTAATTCCCCAATATTTGTTGCGGAAGTAAGGACACTGATGCACCTTGGATCTGCCAATTATGATGTGTAAGTCCACGGTCTGGTGATGGTCATTTCAAAAGATTAACCTTGATTTCAGTCTCCTTTTTAGGTCGACTCTTTGACAGAGTTGACCTAATAAAGCCAGTCTCAAATGTCCGTCTGTCCATCCGTACGTGCATGCGTATGTATGTGCGTACATATGCGCGTATGTACGTCCATCTGTCCATCCACAAAAAGTTTCTTCGATTTCAATGAAATTTGGCATGTAGGTAGAGGTCGATGAGTGACACAGTATGAGTATGAGTATGGCCCGATCCAAGGTCAAGGTCACGAGTCCTTCAAAGTTGGAAATCTGGCCGTTTTCAAAAGCTATCTCCTCCGCCATTTACAATGGGAGCTGTCAACTGACCACGGATTCTTAAACTAGGGCACAATATCTAAATTTGTTCAGGCCAGATTTTTGATATTCGGCCTAGTTTTTATGTCACGTGACTGAAGTGGGCACAAATGTCAGTTGTGAAGAGTCAACCATCAGTCCCCATGTGAGGCTAATTTTTGAGTACTGTAACAACACTAGAATCATATACTTTTCTGTCTTCAAATATTAACAGGTATTGTAGCACCTCATCTTTGAAATTATGACCCTTTTGACACTGTAGAACTGTTACCTCATCATCAGTAGCTACAGCAATATAGACAGATGAAACTGACAGCTTTGAGACCGTTTCTGATTTGTCACAACAATCCAGTGATCAATGACAGTTACCTTTTGACTTGTGGTAGTAATCACTCAAGAGAAGACAATTCAGAATGTCGAAGCTTTTGACAAGAGCAAGCTGAAGCATACAGAAACGGCAGAAAAAGTTATTCTGCCTGATAAGCAAGGTACATTCATTTGCTTTGGCAGTCTAAGATTATTCTGGATGCTACTGGTATGTTTTTAATAAACTATTTATGTAATAATATTAATTACTTTGCCTCCATTAGAGGGAAACAGACAGAAACAGCCTAGTAACAACCTAGTATGGATGGATTCCTTGGTGGCGGGGGTGTGGCATGACTGCCTGGTGAAGCATGCTGGAGACTTTTGATGTTGATTCGTACAAGTCGACTGTAACTGACTTTATTCGCAGTCTGATCAAAGTTTAACACATTTTGCAATTCACATTATTCGAAATCATAATTCAAGTCAAAGAAATCGGGATCTCGTTGTAATAAGTCAAACGTTTGGCACTTTTTTATACTTTGGTGCACTGCATATTCAGTTGTCTGCAGATGGATAAACTGTTGAGTAAGACAGTGATCCATTTTATTGTCGATGAGTAACCACGTTAAATGTCTTGGTTTCTGTGCAAAAGATACAGGATTTTCCTGACATTAATTAACTGTGGTTTGTCCACCTTCCCCATTCTTTTTATATCCCTTGTAGATGTGTCCGTGTTCTGGGAAACCCTTTAAATCGTGTATTTGTGAGTAATATGACAGATGCATTATCCCACATACGAGTAGATGACACTACACACGCCAGTTCAGCAGTAGGTTCTTGCCCTCATCAGATTATGCTCATGTACTACTATGTACACTCACGAATGGGCTATGCACCTAAGGACTGGAGGCGTCCACCCGGCAGACCAAGGACAACGTGGCTGCCAATGGTCAAGTCAGACCTCCAGTCTGTCTGTGAATATTGGTCTGTTCTCTGCCTGGTGACGAGCTCAGGACCGCTCTACATGGAGGCGTATCGTGGAGACAGTAGGGAAGTCTATTGCATGATCTATGGTCATTGATTTGACATTACTCTTCTATGATACAGTAAATGATCCCATCATCCTGAACCTTGCAGTTCAGTGGGAACAGGTTTAAAGTCCAAATCCAATTATCATAAATATGCAGTCATATAGTAATGAAGCAAAATATAGATCTAATATCTTAAGCCTATTCTGTTGCCGCCGTGGTACTTTAAGTGGAATGTGCTAGAATTTGAGTCATATTTGAGTGACAAATAGCCTGTCAGTGTACGAGGTGCACCAGAAAAAAAAACAATCCTCTATAAAAACTTCTATATCTCCGGAATTTAGTACACTTTGCACTAAATTTGTACTGTTTACAGAGGAAGGTTCTGGTCTCAGGTGGCTAGGCCTACTACAATATCATTGAGGGAATTAATAACAGGCGAAGTCGACTTTACAGTCGAAAGTTGGTTGCATTTCTGTCAAGTCACTTTAAGTCATTTTTGCTCCAAATCATTGACGTCAGCAGTTGTCGACTTCCCAAGTCACTTTAGCGTCAAGTGACGTTAGATTGAGCCGCCAAAGTCACTGCCAGGTCTAATGGACGGGCCTGGCTGGCTGGGGTAATGGAAGCAAAGTTGCTGTCCATAATTGTTTTGTTGTTATGTATGTTTGTGAATGAACTGATTTTGTTTGACATTTATTACTAATTATTGTCCGTTTGCTCTGCAGTGATTACCCAAGAGAAGACCATTCACAGCATTGAAGGCTTTGATAAGCATCAGCTGAAGCATGCAGAAACTGAGGTGAAAAATCCACTCCCAGACAAGCAAAGTGAGTGATTCATGACATTACTGGACATATGTCCATCTGTAGTCCTGTACATTGTACAGTTCCAGTACCGTAAACATTATGTGAAAGTTAAATGCAGCGTTTAGCTGAGGCCTTTTTAGGTCGACTCCTGCGAGTCGACCTAATAGTGTCTCAAATGTCCGTCTGCCTGTCCGTCCGTCCACAAAAGATTTCTTCGATTTCAATGAAATTTGGTGTGTAGGTAGAGGTCGATGAGTGACGCAGGTATGCAGTATGACCCAATCCAAGGTCAAGTTCATGTCCCTTGAAAGTCGGAAATTTGGCCATTTTCAAAGGCTATCTCCTCCCCCATTTATAATGGGCTGACCACAGATTCTTAAATTAGGGGGCAATACGTCGTACCTAACTAAAGCTTATCGGGGCCGGATTTTTGTTTTTGTCCTAGTTTTTGTGTCACGTGACTTTGAAATTGGCAGTAAGTAGGAGTCGACCGACAGTCCCGTACGGGGCTAATTTATTTAGAGTTGCATTGCATTGGAAAGATAGCATAAAGGCATCCATCCCTTCCCTTAGGATTTGGGTGGGTTCAGAACGGATGAGGTGCAGAGGGTTATTTCCATGGTTGATGTTAGTGCTTTGCATTCCTTTCAGTGATTTGATGCTGTTGGATGGGCGACAGCAACGTTTGGCCCGTAGAAAACCTGCTTAAGCTATCTCCATTAGGTTCCTTTTGGAAGCTTAGGCCCAACCTAGAGTCTCCAGAAAAGGCCCATTAATATATTATGAAACAGACCTTTCAAAGTATGGCAGTCATAATTTAATTTCTCCATGATATTTTTTGGTCTCATTACTCGCCTCGTTGATTTTCCATGCTTCTACTATTCTCTTAGACTCGGCTGTTTGCAAAAATGCAGTTAGTAATTAATCAAATTTAAGTATAAAGTGACCTATTATAAGTAAGCTGTCATAGAAAATATTTTTACAACTATCAGCAGTTAATTGCTTATGTACATGGTACATTTAAGTCATTTAACAAAAAACTCAGTTGTTGTGATTGCTGCCACAATGTTAATATTTTGAGTGCCATACTTGAGTTTTTCAGTTGTGATGTCATGGAGGGTATGGTTAGATTATTGTGTTGCATACAAGTTAAATGCCATCTTGTTTATAGCTATTGAAGAAGAGAAGAGAATGAGTGGCAGCTCCTAGAGTGGCCAGCTACGTTGCCATTTGCCACCAGGCTAATATCAACATTGTGCTCGTTGCATGTATAATATCTGCTTTGTGTAGTTTCATTCCATATTAGTTTAAAAGTTTGGTGTTAGTTTTCTTTGTCAAGGAGAACATTCCGTCGCATATTTTTTTCTAACACCGTATCAACATGATTCTAACAAACTAAAAATTGCAAGCAACATTTCTGTGGAATACTTGGAGTTCTTGTGGTCTATACAGACAATCATAATGTAGTGCCAACTTTACATGGATTGTAAACTGATTCAGCTTTTGTTTAACTGGCTATTTTTCATGACACCGCAGGTTAGGTAGGGTAATAAGTCTGTGCAAATGCACTGTGTATCACCTATTAAAATGGATTTCTCTAGTTATCTACTAAGGCCACTGCAGAGGTTAAATCTCAGACTGCGTTCTAAGATTCCAAAGACAGGTTAATGAACAATAGCAATGCATTCCTGTTTAGTTGTTTATTGTAGTATTGTCTTACTTTACTAACAATGCTGCTCATTTATTTTTATGTTCTGTCCACCACTGTTAGCAGTGATTTTGTATGATGTTATCATGTTGCAACTGTAAGCATAACCTGCTTTAGCCTTTTTGCTGCTGAAGACAAAAGGTGGTCTAAATTCATACACTTGTTCCATGTTTCACTGCATAATATCAACAGCCACTTTACGTGGTAGGTTAAGCTATGTCAGTTAATCAAAATATGCATAATTTCTGTAGTTATGACTAAAATTAGAGCAATTCTTGTTATTGTTTCTAAAATCAGACTATCTGGACATACTGTTGATGTTATGCAACAAGCAGTTTAGAATACAGCTGTAATGCAAATAATAATTAATGTATACTTAATGCAAGTGATGCACAATTTGTATGTTGCTGCTGTTGAATCTATTATATTCTGCAAGTTGAAAGTAAGTGACAGGATGTTATGTGCCTTTTCTATTCATTAAAGCCAGTGTTCAACATTCATTGCTGTGCTTATAAGCCATTATAACATGTGGTTGGTTGTTTAAATAGTGTTGTGTTCTGTGAGCCAGTCATCATTTCATACACTACAACTACATTTATATAACATTAAAGCTCCACTCCAGCCTCTGCTACGCAGTACACTCACCACCCAGTCATAAGCTCCACTTGGTGTTACACTACTTGGAAGCTTAAGCACGTGGATATAATAGTATATTAATAGACAGTCAACAGACCAAACAATTGCAAGTCGAGAATTAAATCTCAACATTTTGTGTGGTTTTTAATCACATGCAGTTGACTATGAAGCTTTTTTTGGTGCCGATTAAATATTGGTGCATTGCATCATAATATTTGTAGAAGCTGAAGCTTTAAAAAATAGAAATATATCTGCTCACTAAACCATAATAATAATAATAATAAATAAAATATGATTTGTATAGCGCCGTAAAGTCTGAAGATACAGAGGCGCTGGTGGCATCAGGTTAAGACTCTCTGAACAGGTGGGTCACAAAAGAATTAAAATACTACAAGTGACATGACCCATGGCACATTAGTTGCACTGATGTCACTAGGAGTAACCTTGCAATACAGTCAGATATCAGTCTGGCTACAACAGCCGTAGACTGCATAATTCTGTGGCATAACATTGGTCCCAGAACAGCATTTTTACATACCACTGGTTATACACCATATCAATGACTTTGGCTGTGGAAGAAATCGTTTAATATTACATGAAAACTATTACTAACATGCCAAATAGGCAGTACAAATGTCAAAATAACTGCTGTCTGCAGATTACTGGAAACATCAAAAAATAAGTACATCGCTTACAAAAGTAGCGAGATAAAAAAGCAATAAATTACTAGCACTTAGGTCACTGATATACAGTTGGCCATCAATCATGTATTTGGCACAATCGGTATGAAAAATAATTAACTAGCACTAATGGAATGAAGGTCAACAGTCATGTTACGAGAATTTATGTGCAAATATTCTAGCAATGCGACGAGCTTCTTCTGCAGACTGCTGTTTGGCTGCATCATTCACTTGAGAATGCCAAGTTTTGAACGATGCCAGTTTTGTCACAAGTTCTTGAGCTGCCTGGGCTTTGCAATGCTCAACTTCTGGATCAGGCGTCTTCATTCATGCACACATAACGATCAGATGGTCAAAATCGTGTTGGAAATGATTAGAATTGACAACCTGAACAACTGTATGTTACAGATTACAAATACATATTATTAACAGCTATCGTAGAAAGCAAAACAGATCCCACAACTAAAAGCCAGCACTCACAATAGTGCAAAGACCCATGCCGGCACTATTTTTGAGACTGACATTGAATATGACCACAAAATAAACGGGTTTCCAGGACTCATCGTGAAACATTTGTCAAGTTTGGTGATGCTAGCTGCATCGGTTTTTGAGATCATGCAGATAGACAAATGGCGATGACAACCCTATCCTTGCGACTGCCGTCATTGTGGGTAACAACTTAACTCTAGTCACAATGACCAATATTATTACACACAACACCACAACTTGACAAACGTGAAAGTTTTCATTAAGTATGTGTATCATAAACTTCAAATAGAAGCCAAGTCCCAGATACCAACCCCGGGTGACAGCACTTGTTCTAAAGATGAACAAGATGCAGTTGGAGACGGCATACTTCGCCCCGGTGCTGCCACCTGGCAAACTGGACGAAAGATGCATCATCTTTGATTTGGGCCTATTCCCTCCATTATACTGAAACATGATGTCATCCACACAATTGGAATTACATAACGTATCACATTGCCGTCAAATCATAGCCATAGGTAACGTGTACATAATATTTGGTGAAATTTGGATGCATGGTTTTTGAGATATGTGAGCAGACAGACAGACATACAAACACGCTGGTCACAATACTTTGCACTCATACCAGCGGCGACGCCTGCGAAGCAATAATGGCTAGGGCCCACAGTTTTCCGCGGGCCGCGGAATTTCGAGCCGAGCCGCGAAATTTGGCCTTTGCCGCGGAATTTCCGTGTTTTCGCGGAATTTCACGGAATTCTGCGTAAACACGGAAATTCCGCGGCAACGGCCAAATTCCGTAAGGCTGCATTGCTGTTGTAATTGTGACACTCAGTCCCTTCGGACAGCTACACAGGACTGTTGACTGACGCGTTTTCACGTTCAGTTTGCTTACCTACTTAAGTTTTTACTTACTGGACCTTTGTAGGTGAAGATGACTGGTGACTGAAACAGACTGATTAGTGATTAGCACGATCGACTGATGACTGACGACGCTCTTTTGGTTTACTTCCAATATTTTGTATTAAAGTTTAGGCCTACTTGTTGTAAAGTTGTTATTGTCTTATTTAATTAGTAAACACGCTGAGTGATTTCATTGATGCAATCGCTCATACGCTATACGCAGGACCATCGTTGGAATTTATTAATAATCAGTATTTCATAACTCATTAGGTGTGAGTGAGTAGGTTGTTGTATAACGGCACAACAGCTCTGTAGGCCATTCACCGCCCCTGAAGTATGACAACCGTCTCAAAGTTTAGGTGTAAAATTTTTGTTTAATAGTTTGATGTGACTATAATGCTAAAGTTTTGGGGCATAACTGGGCTAAAGTCGGCACAGTGTACTCTAAAATGGGCGGCCGCGGTGAGCCGCGGAATTTTGCAAATGGCGCCGCGGAATTTGGCAAAATTTGCCGCGGAAAACTGTGGGCCCTAATAATGGCTTGGTCCCTATTCCAATCTAGATCTCCATAATAGAGGCATTAGGTTTCCATTCGTATGGAGGTATTACACTGCAATGACAACAGTCAGCTTCGTGACAACCCTAATAGTCTTTGTTAAAGACCAGAGCAATCACCAAGTATCATCCAATGAGTCATGCAATTACATTCTTCCGTCTGTGTATAATTACTATGCCCACATTAGTGGTGCAAAGTATTGCGATCAGCAGGTCTGTCTGTTTGCATTAAGCATTAAGATGAATAATGATAGCAATACCTTGGCGGCAAGTGGAGGATGTCGGCCAATACCGCATATTGCCTTCAT
>Ga0209363_1002081_pt1 | contig 10261 bp, 7 predicted proteins | sample WorMetexBAHAMAS3_FD_187385 | JGI IMG/M metagenome (GOLD analysis project Ga0209363, IMG submission 187385) | Marine gutless worms symbiont microbial communities from Max Planck institute for Marine Microbiology, Germany - Inanidrilus exumae... | ecosystem: Host-associated > Annelida > Digestive... | reverse complement strand
AGTGTTATTCAAGAATGAAAAATTTTTCAAAAAGTTAGCTTATCACAAAAGAGTAAATAACATAAAATTTGACATTCAAAATCTAGAAAAACTAGTGAAACCAGAGGACTTTTATTTACCGTAGAATTTAATAATTACAGTAATGCACCATTTTAGTGTAAAAATATTCAGTAAGAAAAATCAGTTCTAAGGCCATTACTACCCCAGAGACAAAACTAGTTGTTGCAGCGCCCTCTGGCGAATGTTATTTAATTTTTGTGCTTCACGTTGTGGGTAAATGAGCTATTATTATGCCAAAATCCATTGAAATTTACTGAAACATGCTTTAGTATGTGACACTGTAAACCACATTGGTGTCGTTTAATTTTGCCCACCCAGTATTTATGTTGGCAAATATAGTAATGTTTCCACTCTGCAGGGCCAAGTGAATGGAATTTATAAGTGGTTATGCTTTTACTTTTGCATGTTTGATGATTGGTTGGCTAGTATATCTGTAACGGGATTACTGCGTACAATGTGGATGTTTTCAATGATATTTTTGGTAGGGATGCTCGTGCATTTGGCTATACCCAATCAGATAAAAGAGGTGAAAGCTGTGTAAGAAAGGTATTGAATCTGATCATATATTTGTAGCATGAAGAAAAAGTGCTCAAAGAAGACACAGAATGGTTGTAAGTTATGTCTGTTATATGAAGGCTTATGATTCCTTTCATTGCGTGTCGCTTATATTGTGTTAGTTTATTTTACTATTTTTACAGATGATATATTATGTTCAAAGTAAAGTTAGTAATTTTATACCCTGAAATTATAAGTGACATTGTGGTTTAATTTGTGCGTAGTTTAATCATTTGATTTTAGCACAACGCCCTTTTTATTTTTTTGCACTAGAATTTTATCCTCAGCAAACAAGTAACATGTTTTCACTTCTTTGACAGTGCCAGAAAGGGACCTGACTTATATAAAATTACTCTAATACAACCAAAATAACATACCGTTTATCAACGTTTAGGCTTCACGTCGGAAGCCTTCATCAGGACTGACATTCGGTGCTGTCGTCAGTATGTAAAAGCTTGTCCCATACGTGGCTCAATTGGTAGCTCCCCTCGTCTCGAACCACGGGCGCGATCGTTACCAAATTTTTGTGCATGTTGCCTATGGCTGTGGCTCAGTCCTCCTCCAGCGGGGTGACGAAATCTCGAGGGAAAGGGCAATTTTGGGGATTTTTCCCCATTGACAATGCATTGTAAAGCATAGCGTTTGGGACCCATACAAAAACGGCTGGACCGATCGAGATGCCGTTTGGGATGATGACTTGGGTGGGTCCTATGTACCATGTGCTAGATGGGGGGACCCGATGTACCGAGGGGAAGGGGCAATTTTTATGGGAAAACGTAGCAGACCATTGTAAAGTATTGGGACATTCTACAGTGAGCTGTGCAAAAACGGCTGAACCAATTGACATGCCATTTTGGATGAAGGCTCAGGTGGGCCGAAGGAACTGTGTATTACATGGGGGTGCAGATCCCCCAAGAGGAATGGGCAATTTTCGGGCGATTCAAAAGCATTGGCAATCTTCACTGCAGCAGTCGCTGCCACGTTCACTGCAAAAGGGATTATTCAATTGCCAGAAACGTCATGCAGCAAAAGGATCATTCAGTGTGCCAGGCAAGCGCAAATAGTATTCTGAAAATTTCTAGGCGCAGGCGATGTGGCCTGTCGACCTCAAAGGGTGATAGGATTGCACAGTGTGGGTGAAGTCTGATATCTACAATTGCTGTGTTACAACTTGCAAATGTTACTTTTATTTTCAGTGCCTGCAATTCATGAAATGGATGATCGGAGTGGACGAGATGTACCAGGTGAATGGTGGATTTGTTATTGGAAGTAGTTTAATGATAATACGTAAATATGAATGATATACATTTTAGTCATGCGTTTTACTATATACCTTATTTATTAGTCCACCAGAAAGTCATATTTATTGTCAAGAATTGCAGTGAGCTGATGATGAAGACCCACATCTTGAAAATAATCAGCTCTTGCTTCTCCCAATTTCGTAGAATTTGCCAGCTTTGCCGGCTTGTCAGACAAGATGTTGCCTGACAGCTGGTGTCAGCCCTCATACAGTTGCGGCTTGACTACAGCAACTCACTTTTGTCACGTCTGCTATGGTCAACTATCCAGCCTATGCAGCATGTGATGAATGCAGCTACCTGCATCATCATGAATCTGTCGATATGCTACCATGTGAAACCAGTGTTAAAGGAGCTGCATTGGCTACCAGTTGAACAGAGAATCATGTACAAAATCTGACTACTCGTGCACTTAATTCACATCCGGCAGGCACCGCAATATTGGATTGAATGTGCATCTACAGTTTTCGCAGCTGTCAGCAGATATGGGCTGCGGTCAACTGACACTGCAGACTATGTCCTGCGAAGGACAACGACTAAATCTGGTGAACATGGTTTCTGCTAGTCTGGTCCAGTTGCCTGGAACAGTCTTCCATTTGATCTGCGTGATCTCACTGACGCTACGACATTCAAAAAACGGCTCAACTGTGTATTTTTGAGCATGCTTATTTGTGACTTTTGTATGGTGTTTCTGTATGTTTCATAGGCGCCCTACAAGTCTTGTATTGTACCATGTATTGACAACAAATGCAGGCAATCATTGAAGTATAATATATACGTTGCACTCATCCAAGGCCTATGTGACTGAGTACAGTCTCGTGCTACAGAAGTAAATGTCTGTTAATAACAGCTGGAGAAGGAGAATCGAGAATGCAGCTTCTGGTAGGTGCACATAAATCTTGTTGACATGTACAATCTTTATTGTTAACTTTCTGTCTTGTTGTGTATCAGATAATGAACCAAGTCCGGTTGCTGATGCTGATTTGAAAGGCACAGTGTTGGAACGAGAACAACTGCTTTGTGAGTTGTATCTAGTATTTGTCATTTTATGCACACTGCTGAAAGGGTGTGGCTTTTTTAACCTCACGAGTTGGTCGGTGGATGCCAGTGGGTAAGGTCAGTGCTGTGAATTCCTTTCAGTACTTTGACACTGTTGCTGACAGAAAGGATAACTGACCTATAGAAACCTGTGTCAATAATTTCCAAAGGTTCCATGTTTGTTTTTAAGGACCTGACCCAGGCTAGCGTTACTCTAGAAAAAAGAAGACTTGTCAAACAGATGAATGTTAGTCACTTTGTAATAGACATTTCGGCAAATTTCTCACCTTTACAGTCTGCTTATCACTGTTTGCTAACTGCAACCTGTTTTGCCAGTCATCTTCAAATGGACACAGTGATGATTACTCTTTGACACAAACTAAATTAAACTCTATGAACAGCACTTGAGTTTATTACAGCAAGTGCTGCTTGCATATGATTTAGTGCAATATTACAAATAATACAAAAACGTAAGTACATGAGTATGTTATATCAAATAACAACTGTTTGTTATATGTAAAGTACCGTGCACAGAACTTATATGTCTTATTTTTGTTCTGCCGTGTACAATACATTGTAATTAACATGATGATTTTCTTTTGCATACAGGGACTTTGTAGTAACAGATAGAGAGAAAAGCAGCTGGCTAAACCAGATTTACCTGCAGTTTGGTCATTAAAATGGATTGTATTATAATGGCATTGCTGCAGGCAATCTTTGTATTAACTTTGTCATATTTTGCTTTAGATTATGAAGATCAGGACGATGGCCCTAAAACAGTTGATGCAGTGCCAGTGCCAGAACAAGGGCATCCTCTTTGTGAGTAATATGTTGTCTTAGCATTATTTATAATTTGCATAATTGATTTCTGCAAAATTTTGACATTTACAGTTAGTCGAGCAAAACTTTGACCTGTTTAGCTAATCACATTCAGATCTGCCGTGATAGTAACTTGTGACCTGAACCGTAGATCTGAGCTAAATTCCGTAAATTTTCCTTGATTATGCCTCAGTGATAAACCTAAGATTTGATGCACGCTGAAGGCCACAAGGATACTTCGCAACAGATTATTATATTTGCTCATTATGACCAGTCTTGGCTGCCGCAGACAGACCCCCGCAATGTGCTGCAGCCTCATGTCCATTGTGTTGTACATAAAGGTGTCAGACGCTCATTGTGATAAACTGGCGACCAATGACTGTCGCCAGTTCACATTAATTGTCCACCTAAGTTGACAGTACTTGTGACAGTCGATGTGCAGTTGCAAAATTTTAAACTTTTAAAGTCCAGAGTTTGGTACAATGTACGCTTATTTTTGGACATACCTGAATTACCTTCCAACACAGTGTAGGATAAGTGGAGGGTAGTGTCTATGCCAAAAATGAGCTCGATCCGTTCATCTGTTTTGATACAGTACCAGCTTGTAACAGACTTACACTGGACCATTCACGATTAACTTTCTGTCATACTTTGCTTCAGGTGAAGGAGGAGATCAGGTTGGTGATAGGAATATTGTGATGCCAATACGACAGCAGAAGTATGTTGGTAAGTGATATATTGTCTTCAATATTGATTATTTTTTGTATAAGTGGGTCATTTTTTCATATTTTGATATTTACCATTTGTTCACAAAAAGGCTGCAAATTTCTTAACTCTTTGGCAAATTTAAACTAGCCACATCAATAGTGCATCAAAGACTAAAGTGAAATTTGCTCATTTCCATTACTGTCGGTTTTTACCATTTAGGCTGCAATGTTAGAAGTGTTGTGGCTCTTTTCAGCAGATGGACAGGATGGAGGGGGCAGTCTGGTACCATTGGTGCGAGGTCCCCCGGGTGCTTCTGTTATGTTTTGCCTAAGAGAAGCATTCCAAAAGCCAGACCCACATGGGAAAGATTTTATGCAACGAGAGTCGATAGGCACTGATATGTTATTGGAACTGGTGAACAGCAATTACACAAGATATCACATTGAACTGATAAATAGGCCTGGTGGTGGTTGGTTAGTTTCCACCCTGTTGTAGGCACTAGCATAGTAACTTAAATGAGCCTTCCCTATCCTTTCCCATTTTGGATCGTTGGTGAGCAAAAAGGCAAGGAGGTCAGGAGGTAACTATATTGTTGGCCATCTTTAACTTGGCAGAACTAAATCTCCATCCAAGTCCTTGTCCCTGATATAGCCTATTTTTGTGCAGAAAGGGGATATTAATCTCCCAACCAAACAATCATAATCATATCGTGATCATAAGCACATTTATATAGTGCCATTACGTGCAGGCTTCAGAGGTGCTGATCGTACCAACCAACCTTTCAACTGATGGATCATATTTTCAGTTTATCTTTATGTTTTCAAGTGATGTTATACGGGAAGTGATCCTGCAGAATCCAGTGGAGATGTGCATTAGGTTTGCTCGTAGATCTGGATTGTCAAAATTAGATGATCAGTGGATAATTTACAGACAGTATATGTTCGTTTATGGCTAAACAGATAGGGCTATTTTAGGGGACTGCGCATGACCCTATTTTAATGACAATTTTTCTAATGAACCTCGACTAGCCAGTTCCTACTTGGTTTTGCTTCTCCACTTGTTCCTATGAAGAACTTTTGGTGTTAAAATAGCACAGGTTGTTTACAGGCCAGATGTCCTTTCCATCACCCAGCCAACAGTGTCAAAGCACTGAACGAAACTCTGAAAGCACTGACCCAATCAGTGGCCTGACCTCATGCATGTATCATCCATCACCTGATCGTTGTTCCATTACGATGGCTGTGCAATGCCACTGTCATGTAATAATTATAAACGCATTGCATTAATGTAGCTTTCTCACTTATTAGTAGAGTTTTATCATTTTTGGCACTCCACTCTTTCCGTCTATTCCATCTGTGTTCTTAACCCGATGCTTTATCCTGTGTGTTTTGTGTCCATCTTTCGTCGACTTTTTTCTGCAATTTCTATCATTGTGTATGAGCTTGGTTATCAATACCAGTGCATTCCTCAATTTCTTGCCACCTTTGGAAATATTACTTGTTGATTGAGACATTAAACTGTGCACACTCGTTCAGTCTTAAAATTTCCAATGACGATGTTTGCGGAGAAACAATGTTTACATGTGAATAGTGAACTATTTTCAAAGGAAGCTAATTTTGAACTGATTGTAATGTATTATGTGGTACACCTATTTAGCCAACTGTAACTGGTCTTTGTGGATTGCATAAGCTGTGGCAGAGATACATAATGCTGCTGACGGTTCTCATGGAAGGGTTGCTGAAACGCTGCACCCGCCTCACATTCTGCCAGGTAATCTAGTCAAGTCATAACTGCGGCCAGACTATTTATTAAAATATGGCTAAACTTGTAAATTTCAGAAAGTCCTCAAATGTGGCTAGAGAAAAGTCAGGGAAACGTAGAAAAATTGACAATCCATGCACTTAATTGGAAAACACGAACTAATACTTGCATCTATCTAGAGCAATTTTTTACTGTCTGTTAGCTGTTGTATTATAGTTTCTGATATTTGCAAAATATTTAAGAAAATGCATTTGTTGCAGACAGAGTGTGCCAAAAAATAATTTTAATGGTACCACTTCAGGACCTGCCCATGTAGCTCAGTGGTTAATGCACTTGGGCGTCGTGTGCAGTAGAGTGTGATGTGCCTTAGGAGCTGGGGTTCAAAACCCAGCCCAGGTGCATCTGCTGTCCACCAAAGAATTATTTCAAATAATTCCTACACACATGATGGACAGGGATAAACTCCTGGGCAGGAAGTGTAGGGTTTGACGGTGTCCTCTATGATCAGTGACCATTGCTAACGCCAGCATCAAAGTTGTCGGCCGCGCCGGCGTGGCTGAAGTAAAAGGCATGGCTGGCCACTGGCTGGTGCAGCGCCAGTCAGGGCTAAGCCAAACCGTAGGCCACGTCAAGCTGTTCACTTCCTACTGATCCCGCCCCCACCCTACACGTCATGCATATACTCGCACACCAACTAATTCACCTCCTCTCTCCCTGGGCTAGTGCATTGGACCTACATAAGGTCTCAGTGTTGGATTCCAGAGTAGGCTGGACCTCTGCCCGCAATAACGAATGAACGACGAGCGGTACCACTCTAGCCAGCCCTGTTTTGTCAACATGTCTGGCCCACTGTCTGTTATCAACATAACCGTGAATGTACAAATGCTTCTACTCTTGGTTGAACGTTTACATGTCAAAAAATCAATAACGGTGACAGCAGGACTGCGGGCAGCCGGCTGCAATGCTCCAGACTGGTCGGTGTCACGTTACATTGTCTTTGATGAAAAATATGACCCCTTGTGATGCGGCTTTTCGTCAAAGTTCTTTGACCATTTGTTTTAAAATTCTGAGATATGTGCATAGTGACTACTAAAACTATTACTTCATAACTGTTGTTTTTGTTTCAGTCTTTGACTTCAGAGAAAATGGTGAACAGCCAGCTGAACTTTGTGGTAAGACACAGCATTTTCAGTTAAAGTATTGGATATTTTATGCTGAATTTTTTTTTATAAATAAACCAGTAGTTACCAGTTAGCATTGTCTTAATTCTGTTTGTTCGTCAATCTCCCTTTATCTATTGCACCTTTGGACTGTGTCAAAGTGGTTATGCAGTATCATCAGAGTTTTTAAGTCTGAGTCTACCTGATAAAGTGGGTCTCGAATGTCCGTCTGTCCGTTCGTACGTATGTATGTACGTCCGTCCGTCCACAGAAAGTTCCTTCGATTACAATGAAATTTGGCATGTACATAGAGGTCGATGAGTGATGTATGACGGTATGCAGTATGACCAGATCCATGGTCAAGGTCACGAGCCCTTCAGAGTTGGAAATCCTTTCATTTTCAAAAGCTATGTCCTTCACAATTTACAATGGGAGCTGGCAACAGACCACTGATTCTTATACTAGGGCATAATATCTAAATTTGATCAGGCCTGATTTTTTATATTTTTTCCTAGTTTTTGTGTCACGTAACTTTGAACTAGGCAGAAACGTCAGTTGCGAAGAGTCAACCGTCAGTCCCGTACGGGGCTAATTTATTCCATAATTATTTTTTCATGTTTACTTACAAGATTGCCTTTGGTCCTTTGAAACTGATTTTATGTTAGTCAGGCCACATGGCATGCAAGAGTCTGCTTCAGTCCCTTTTACTTGCAACTGGTTAACTAAGGTAAACTCAAACATGCTGCGAAACTAGCGAAAGTGGCTGTTCATTGTGATGTATTGAAGGCGAAGATACAGAAAAAACATTGCGAGAGAAAGTGACCAAACTCGAGGCAGAAAATGAACACTTGCGTAGGCAGCTGGATGAAGAACGTTGTAACAAGAATGATATGCGGGACATGTTGAACGAGAATAACAAGAAGCTGCTGAACGAGATACAGCAGATGTACAACAAAGGAAGGAATCCAGCACATTCTGGTAAAGTAACCCTATGTTCAGAAATGTATTTATGCAATATTTCACATTGTTATAGTAAAAAAGTGTTTTTTGTATTAATCTAGAAAGCTTAAAGAATGCAGTGTTAAATTATTCCATACAGTGCTGGGGCCTGATTTTCGAACGTTGCTAAGATAGGATATATCCTAAGTTCTCGTAACTTCTTTGTATGCTTATCCATCATCATCAAAATCTAAATCTAAGATCACGCAAACAGTGCTATACGATAGCTCATGGACTCTAGTTTTCTGATGCCAAAGATCTCGTCGAAATTCCAATGAGTCACCCCCAACGGGGGCGCCAAACAGAGGTGGGGTAGGTTACAATCGGCGATTTTCGACCAACATCTCGCTATATCTCAGAAACGGTGTAAGATAGGGACATAGTTACTATGGAAGGCTAATAGGAACTCGTATGTGCTCTATTGCATGGTGCTATTTTCAATGACCTTGAGTGACTCCAAACTACCCAAACCACCCCATTTTCATATTTTGTGTGGCCTTTTCTATCTTTGTAACGGGTAGAGTTAGAGACTTCTGATTTGGCAGTTAGGAAATCGTATGTGGCCTATCGAATGGCGCCATTGTGAGTGCCCTTGAATGACATTGAAGGTCACTTTTGCTATTTGAAACCTTTTTAACTTCCATAGCTCGTGAAACGTAGCACAAACTTACAACATAGTGCATCGCGCTGTCCTTCTGCGATAGTGGAGCTTCTTGTTTCTAAGATGATGATAATGAAAAATAGCTACCAACCATAAGAGCCCACATTAAGTTGTTTTTCTTTAAAAGTTTAAAATTAAGCCATGTTATCAAATTCTGATTTAATATATAAATTTTCATTGCATTTCTATTCAGCAGAGGGTGCCATAATTTATAATAAATCTTGCTCAATTATTAGCCTATGCCTAACGTTGAATAGCCTATCTGATACGATACTTGCTTCAAGCTGTGAAAGCTGTGGAAATGTCGATAATTACCTAATAGCACTTTTGAAAATCACAATTTAGTAATTGCATATACTGAAAGTAATTCGCCTCTGTTGATTAATTATATAGGACAGCCACTGCCAGTGCATTTAGGGAAAAATAGAACAATCATAAATTTCATGTTGAATTCGCTAGGGTATGTTTGTGGCCACGCTTGTGTTAATTAAGTTCTGCTTTTGAACACGTTTTGCATAAAAATCATTATTTGTGTTTATGCTTTGAAATGGTTATCTTAATATAGCTAAATTGTGATCGTATTTTTATAGTAACTTTTCCTAGGTTTATCTTAGGAATTTTTGAAAATCAACATTGTCATAACTGTATCCAGAGATCCTCGTAGGTTTAATCATTATCCTAAGTTTATCCTAAGATCATCTTGGGAACTTTTGAAAATTGGGCCCATTCTTTTTCATAACTAGTTACTTACTAGTGTTGATAGGTGTTGTTCTTGTTTTTAGCTATAATGGTAGATTTCCATGCATAGTTTTGACAGTTGGTTGGCAGGAATGGCATCTGGGCTGCAGATAAACCTGCTTCAATAATGTCCAAGGTTCTTAAGTATGCTAGAAGAGTAGGCTGATTAAGAAACAGTTATTGGTAAAAGTCAAGCAACGGCCTGAAAAGAAAACAGATCACTATATTTATTTGTTAACTCCAGTTTGCACGGACTCAGCCTTTAATTGCAGGTGTTTTAGACATGGGAGATACTTTACAGCATCTTAGTATGTATTGTGTACCACATTTCATTAACGTATGTGCAGGAATCACATCGAATGCTGATGGTGAAACAGTTCCCATTGATGTTACTGATTCGGACTGAATGAACCTGTATGGTCAGTTTGTTGCGTTTATTGTTAGCAGCGTATTGTTGTAACTGA
>Ga0209363_1002079_pt1 | contig 10263 bp, 9 predicted proteins | sample WorMetexBAHAMAS3_FD_187385 | JGI IMG/M metagenome (GOLD analysis project Ga0209363, IMG submission 187385) | Marine gutless worms symbiont microbial communities from Max Planck institute for Marine Microbiology, Germany - Inanidrilus exumae... | ecosystem: Host-associated > Annelida > Digestive... | reverse complement strand
GACTTGGCGTTGGCGAAGAACGTGTCCGGCCACCAGATCTTGTCCAGCATCTCGTTGCTGATGCACAGTTCCTCCTCGCCGGTGTCGTTGAAATTGAGTCGCGAATCGTGCCAGTGCTGACGAAAGTAGAAGTCCAACGTGAAGTCCTGTAGCCGTCATTGCCCGTCGCCGAAATTAGCGTATCGTTACAACATATACAGCATACATATGTGTGTAGACGGTGGCACAATAACCGACCGTTGACTGCTTTGTGTTGAAAAAAAGGTAAAACTATACTTCTGGTTGTAATTTCTCCACATGCTGACTGACTTTCGACATTCTTTCATTGTGTGCTCAGCAGTAAATTCAAATTTAACGAATTCATTGTTAAAATCCCCACCATACCTTAAATGTGTTGCTACACTACCTTGTGGAATATTTGGCGTTTTTTGACTCACAGTGGCCACTATCTCGTTTTTTGCGCCACCCGATACATATTTTATCAGAAGTGTTTGGCATAATACGAATATATAAAGCTTTACTGCCATCATTATGGTAATGGTACTACAAGAGTATTAAAGTCAGCCGAACAAAACGAGAAAAAAGAAAAACGTACTAACTAGGCCTATATGTGAACAGCTATGTACAAACGTATATTACTAGCAAATGACAATAATAATAATTGTTTCTCACTGAAACCTAGTTCAACTGCGCTTGCTGTAACTTCCTGGAAATGTTAGTGTATGTTAATTGAAATTGTTTAATGGCGAAACTTAACATTTGACATTATCACGAACAGATCTAAATTACCGAAGTAATCCACTAACCGCATGTTCTTTGTTCATTTACCGTTATAACAAACTATCGTCATTTTGTCTGATCTAAAGGCTGCTGGATAAACGTTTTTTTTTTGATTATGGCATTTAACATATGTTATCGACAGAGAATGAGAATATATACCATGTTAACTTCAGAGATTGAGCTCACACTCGAGACAAACATGGTAATAAGAACTTCCACCGGATCACCTGCAGTACAGTCGGCATATCACACGCCCAATATCAAATAACGATAAACTGCTACGATATACACTAATCGCTTAACTACATACAATATAATGTAATACAACGTTTATTTATATTACGCCCCGAACAAGTTGACCGAGGGCGCATAGCACAGTTCTTTTCAGATACTCCGTATGATGAAGTAACAGAAACGTTTTCAGTTTGCGCTTGAACGGTGGGGTTGATCGATACAGTTTCAACTCTGTCGGTATAGATGATTCCATACTCGAGACGCAGCGACAGAAAATGCACGTTCTCCGATATTCAGTCTTGGTCTCCGAACGGTCGAACCGTTCTGAAATTCAAGTGTCGACTGAAAATGCGGAAATGAAAAATGCGGGACCGACTTAGCAGGTTTTATTCGAACAATTAAGAAATTTGAGCACATGAAAAGCAGTCCGGTTTTGGACCACCGTATAAGATAGAGTGAACGCCTATAAGCTTTCCGGTTGTATCAATAATTAAGTGCCGTTTCAAATAAAAATAGTACCGAAAGCAAGTCATTAAAGATAAAGCAGATCATTTAACGTGCATGCTTTACCACCGTTCTCATTACACCCGCTTTCAGCGCAAGACACATTTCCGTGAAGCCACGGGTGGTCCGTGTCAATTTTCATAGCATATATGACGCTGTTAGAAGCTGTACCGGCCAGCTATTGCGACGGGCCGCTATTCCGAAGGTCAAGGGGCGACACACGACAGTAATCGAGCCGCTTGTCGCCGTTCTGGTGGATGTCACGCGGTACGTACGCATGTAGGCCTAAAGCTGATTGCATCAAGGAAATCCGACGTTGGTTGTCATCGACTATTACACACCTATCATCATATGTCAGAGGCGATTAGCTTTGGTGTTGTAGAATCACTGACAGTTAATCGATCATTATTTCCATCGATTGGTCGCGTCGCCAGGAGTGGAGTGGTCCGTTATATCTCTGTGTGCGTCAGCAGCTTTCTAGCTCGCTTAAGGACAATATGTGATAACAAATATTGTCCTTTACTGATATTAGACAGACACTTCTATTTCCAACCGATGGTGTTTGCATCTTTCTTTTTTTACGATACTAATTATGGCCGCCGAAAAAAGGCCATTGTATTTTACCGCTGAAATTTTTATTTCGTCAGCATAGCTGAAAGACCAGCATGGAATCTCAACCAAACTTGGCCAGTAGATCAGAAGTGGTGTCGATTTACAAATGACCGCCAAACATTTCGCCCCGCAAAAAATATAAAAAATTTTGACCATTTTTTTCGCGACTTCCGCACTCGACACCGCATATCTCCGGAATGAAACGTCGCATCGACAAACAGAAAGCTGATGTTAATCTACAATGTGTCCCCTAAAATTTAACTTACTTTCTGTGACCTTTGACCCAGAAACGGCTGAGATGCGTTAGCTCATTGTGACCCACCCTATCGGCGGCCATTATGTTGCAACTATCATAGTTGCGACATGTTAGTTCTGAGTAGTTTTTGATGAAAACGTAATTATCGATAGTGACAAATGTATAGAACGTTTAAGAGTAAAGTGTATAAACGAGTAATTATTTGCCTTTATTTACCTTATTTTCGTCTATTTTTACCTTAAACTTGGAATAATCCATCAATTAGCCAAGCCGATTTATCATCACGGTTTGCACCGTCGTCCATCTCTCTGGCACGCGACTGACTAATGGTAGCTCTACAACGAAAAGGTCGGGAACTCAATACTTACATGTAGGCTGTTCATGTCACTTGATGTAACCTGCAGACCTGTTTGAGGTCAAAGGTCAAAGGCCACGTCTATGGACAACATGTCGCTGCAACCTAAGGTCAAGAGGCCAAGGTCAAGGTTACCAGGGCTTCTTAAGCCCAGACATGAATGCGCTATCATTGATGAACAGACGGTCGTCCCGTTTTACCGCTCGACGCTGTAGTAGTGCGGTATACGCTATGTCCCTGTGTCTGTCTGTCTATCCGTCACAAGCCGGAGTTTTATCAAAACTGCTAAACTTATCATCACGCGACCAACGTCGCATGATAGTCTATGGATCTAAAGCCAAAGATATCGGTGAAAGCCTAACATAATATAGAACGTCGTATGTGCTGTATCAAACGGTGATATTGCCGATGATCTGAGTAAACTAACCACTCCGAATCACCCCTATGCTTATATTTTGTCTTCTTTTATATCTCTGGAGACTGGAATAGACGAACTCAAAATCGTCAAATCTAGTAATTACGTAGGTCACAGCAAGTATTCGCTCTGGGATTACAAAACATCCCTAAATGGGCATGGCCAGGGTCACGAGATCCCTTTTAAATTTTGGGGCCTATCATATCTTTGGAATGTGTGAAGCTAGGCTTTCAAATCTGGTAAGCAAAGTGATCATAGCGAGTACAAATTTGTAACTGTGTAGGCCTAAGACTAAAACGAAGACTTGAATTGGAAACTGTAAATAGTAAGAGCCAGCCGAAAATTTATGGTCGTCTAAAATGTTGCTAACGTGGTCGGTGCGACCTCAAGTGAGTACTTCCTTGTTTCACTGTGCAAACGAGCGGAAATGACAGGTGTTGCGTGCGCTGTGACCATTATCTGAGGCCAGGGCTGCGTATATATACATCTTCGTCAGCGGGGTGTCGGCATATTCGCCGCACGTAGAGTCGGTAACGTCCCATCTAGAGACATCCCACCATTCACGACCAAACTGTCACATCTCACGCATGACAGTTCCTCGGCGGACAAAATCTCCGTCGTTAACGGCGTAAAATCAATAGCGCCTGACGACTGATGATATTAGCTAGTTATCATATTATGTAAGTGATATAAGGCCTAGTACTCGCCGAAAAAGGAGCTCAGATGTCATCGCAGAGAAACGGCGCGTCGACCTATACTGTACGTCGCATTAGCTTGACAGTCGAATACAGGGCTAGTGTATCACGTGATATGCCTGTTTACTACCCGTCTTTCGCTGCTCCTGCCGTACTCACTGCGCCTAGTCACGGAGGGACGACAAAGCTGACTTGAATTGGGTGGCTAGCTACATCCCCAGAACCAGATGGTCCAACCCATGTACATCTGCTCGCAATAGACAACCGTCTGCGGGCAGATAAACATGGGATGAACCATCTCGGGATGTAGCCAGTCACCCAATTCAACTTCAGTAGCAGCGAAAGATGGGCAGTAAAGAGGCGTATCACGTGATACACTAGCCCGGTATTCGTGGTTTGTGTCAAGCTACTACAGGACTACAGAAGTAGAGAATCGCCTCCGCCTTACGGGTCAATGTGGGTCGGTGATGATATTACTTTTTCTTCTAATTATCTCCTCCACAGGTTGACAAGGGTAATCATTTGCATTGGGTTTTTCTCTATGTTCTTAGAAATATAGAGATATTGGTCAAAGATGGCCGATTTTAACCTACCCTACCTGTATTTCGCGCCCCATTGGGGGTTATTCAATTGGGATTTTGTTGAGATCTTTGGCAGCAAGGTAGAGACATAGTTGCACGGAAAATTAATGGAATATTATACGTGGCATATCAAATGGCGCCACTGAGTAACCTTGAGAAACGTTGTTTGAAACCTTTTTAACTTCCATACCTTGGGTAATATAGCATGTATTAACTATGATATGTATACACGTGAATCAGAAAGCACTCGTGGCTTTTAACTTCAATTATCTTTTCGAAGTTGAAGGACTTGTGAAAGTCACAGGCATTCAAGTACACTGTAAAAGTGACAATAACGTCAAACGAATGCAAGACAGAGTCGTTGTTACTATAGACCACTAATAGGAAGTGATATGTGACCTACCGAATAGCCGCAATTCCGATGACCTTGAGTGATCTTCAATATCATTCGCCTACTGCAAGCCTTTGTCAAATGTGATTTTTCGTACAGCTGTGCAGCAATGATAAAATTCAACTGACATAGCGCGTCTCGCGGTTCCTCTGCGATAGCTGAGCTTCTTGTTTGATTAGTGTCAAGAAAAGGCATATGGTTAGGTCTAGTTATATTTGATTTGAGCAGTATATGTGTGTTTCGTGTAATACGTGTGCATCTGTGTGTTTCGCAGTTGCAGATCATGCAGCGGTGGCCATAGGGAAGGAAGGAAAGGGCAATCATGAAGAAAGGGAAGGGGGAAAAGAAGGGACAGCAGATGAAGTCGCGAGAACACGAGAACGGGATAAGGACAGAAGAGGATGGAAAGAAAGGAGGTGAAATAGGAAGACAAATGAAGAGGAGGAAAGGAGAGAGCGGAGGAAGTCGTTTTCGCGACATGGTAGTACGGCTGGTGATCCGGCGCATCTTGTCGTCGCACGTTCTCTTGATAAAGAGTGATTGTGCCATTCAGTGACACGAAGCCGACATGCCGATGCGTGGCGACGCGAGGCAGGGCGGGGTCGTGCCGGCCGGCCGGGTCGGGTCGGGAGTACGGATACGGTCGTCATTAGGGTCGCCTCAAGACGACGAGACTCTACGAGTGGCGTCATCAACGTCGCCGACGCATACCGACACGCGACCAGCCGACGAACGAGCGTCGCTCACGCCACTGACTGATGTCAAGTCGCTTCGCCGCGTCGACGCACGCAACACATGTACAGCTCTATATGTAACTATACTTGTTGCGCAGAACTCGGCCTTTAGTTTCTACATCTCTTAACGCCTCTCACTGCAATGCGTTTGGTGATTATGGTCCTTCAAGTACGTTATTATTATCCACGCCGACGGCAGTGGCGTTAGTAGGGTTTTCAACGCTGTGTTTGTCTATTTGTATTTTTGGGACGATATCCCAAAAGCCGTCGCAGCTGGGATCACCAGACGTGACAAAATGGAAATCCATTTATTGCGGGTCAAAAGGTCAGAGATCACGAGTCACAAAAACATTACCGGCTTGGGTCTTTGCACTCTTGTGAGTGCTGGCTTCTTCTAGTTAGGTAGAGCAATCGGTCGGTTGTGAATATGTCGGAGGATAACTTTCGAACGAAATCACGGTGACAAACAAAAAGATAAGGCGTAACATAGCTGACAGCTTCTTTTTGAGTTGCAATAACAACAGCTCTATTTTAGTTTTAGTTGGCGGCAATTCGACGAGGTTGAGTGACGTTCAAGGTCACACACCAACTGCAAGCGTTCGAATGAAACTTTTCGTGTAGTTGTTGCAGCAGCTGGCATGATTTCGACTGACAAGGCGCGTGGCGCGGTGCCTCTACGACAGCTGAGCCTCTGAGTGGTTTGTCATCTGGAACTTGTGCTGCTGTATTGAGGGCTGTTAAACGTGGTTTGTTGCTCTTCGTAAAGTATCTGATGTTCAGAACGTTTGACGACCAGACAATGGCAGCGGAGTCGCGGGGTCAGGGGGGTTAGCTGACTCCCCAATGTTAGAAGTGGGGATCAAGGCTATATTTATGACCCCCGATAATCCGTGACAGATCGTAACATTGATCTTGTTGTAGGCCTACGCGACTGCAGTAGGCTAAAGTCATAGTGAACTGCTTTGGCTATTAGCATTCTTTGCATTATGTACCGTTCACACAAGCCTTAACATTCATGAAATCAAGCTATTTTACTTTTACTTAGCTTTTACTTACTTACTTACTTACTTACTTACTTACTAAATCATTACTAGGTCTAGACTGCACTTTGGAACATACAAGCGAGATTATTATGTGGTGCTGATGTTTTATTTTCTTCACTCAACCAAACCAAAATGGCGTATTTTGAACAAAACTTTCTAAAAATTTCCGGGGTTGCTACCTCGAACCCCCGCAGCGGGAGGGGCCACTTCCTCACCGACCCAGCCTATGCTTTCTGACCCCAATATTTTCGACGCTCAGCCGTCACTGCGACCAGATCGATCGGGTCGGGTCGTCCGATTACCGGGTCAAAGACTTCCGGGTCGGGTCAGAAGTTTAGATCAGCTTTCATGTCCGAACTTTTTGTAGCCAACGGCTCTGAATACACGGATAAACGAATGCGTCCGACGATCGCCAGGACGATCCCACCGTGCATTCATCGCGTTACGAAACCTGGATTGAGCCAATCCTACACATCCTGAGATTTAGTATTCATCTGTGCGACCCTCGCAGCGAGTGTTATCGTTCTCTACATTTACATCAACGCAACGTCGGTTACTCTGAAGACCCGTCAAAGCTGTCACCGTCGATCACGGTGCATACGTTATTACGTGGCCAGTCACTGTCCAAAAGGCTAAAACACCGGCAATGCTGTTAATACAGGGAGCGTCCCATAACGTGTCAGTCATCGCGAGTGCAGTGCGCATGGAAAACGACGGACCACTAAGTCGGTATAAGCAGGAGCAGCAGGATCGGTGAACACACGACGAAATTCCAGGAGAGGAAAACGACGGAACTAAATGACGTGGTGAAGCGATGCGCGAAAGATACACATAAAAGTAGCATCATTAATACCAATGAGGCAGACAAACCGGCCGACAGAGGTAGCAGACAACGCTAGTCATTCGTAGCCTATAGTCAGCAAGAGCCCAGAAGGTGCTGGGTAGTTGACCGTGGCCATAAACATAAGCATGAACACAACCATCTTAGTCACATCCACACTGTTTCGCGAAACATGGCTCCTTTCCGTCGGCGGATCCGGTTTCCACCCCATCTAGTACAGCAGCTCTCTTCTCTGCGAACCCTCATACCAAAACCAAATCGATCGGTTTAGATGTTTAGCAACAATAACGTTACAGACACACAGACACACTACACATCAACACATGTACACACAGTCAGCCAAAAACGCCACTGACGAATCTTATTCAACAAATGCATGAAATATGCTACAGTCCCGGCAGTCAATGTATTAGTAAGACTTTTATAAAGACTATACATAAGAGTTGCATTATAATTATCAAAAATACAAGTTACAGGTGATATAATATTTGCAGTATAAGAAAAGAGAATGGCGTAGCCATTCAAACGGCATGCATGATCTGTTGCCTCTTGTTTTCGATTGCCGAATCACTTATTAAACAGACAGAAAGTACAAAGTTCAAAGACAGGACAGACAGACAAAAGAACTTGTTATACTACACGTTCGGAATAAACACAAATTGCTAAAATTAACAAACACAAAATGGTCCACATTACAAGTAACAAAATTAAAGTTATACGATTAAAAAATGGAAAATATAGCAGATATTGAAAATGGTTTAAACATGCTAAGACAACCTGATTCATGCAACTGTTCAACCGACATGGAAAGTTCATTTGATGTTTATGCACAATATGAATTATATCAAGTCGACCACAATAACTGACTCCAAGATATTACAATACAATACAATACAATATTCGTTTATTAAAACAATTGTCAAAACGCAATTGGCAGAGGAAAAGAAACGAAATAGGCCTAATATGCTATACAGTGCACCGAGTATCAGTTTATATATGTCATTGTATAGGAGGCGGGTGAAGAAATTACAGTCTTTGAGATAACCAGAGCGGTCAGGTAATTGTCTGTTGTGTATCCGGGGTCGGAGGTCATAGTTTTGTGAGGCTGCAGTCGGAGGTGGAAGGTGATTATGTAATAGGTGGTGCCGGTTGTGGATAATTTTGCCGAAGAGCTGCTCGTCGGATACTTTAAGCAGTTCGTCGAACGACGAAATGTCTGGTGGACAAAAGCCGCAGCGGGTGCTGCGGCGGAAGAATGCGTCGACTCGCTGTCGGTCGGCCGCCGTAGTAAATCCTGCCCAAGCAGTGGACGCATACAGTAGCTTGGCGACGACGACCGATTTGTAGATGGCCTGCAGCGCCGTGTCACACATGCCGTGGGCGCGCAAGACTCGCAATGCGTACAGAGTCTGCGCGCAGTCGCTGATGATGCCACGGACATGGTCAGACGCCGACAGGCCATTCGTCATAGTAACGCCGAGTATGTTCAGAGACGTGACACGGATTATTCCAGGCAGTGGCGGAGGTGCTGCAACCTAACGCTTCCTCCTTGTGTCAACAAAGACGACCTTTTTCGTTTTAGTTCGATTTAGCGTCAGGTTGTCTGTACTTGCCCACGTCTCAATGTTGTCGACTTCGGCAGACCGCGAGTTGAGGTTGCTGGCAGGTATGATGAGATATGTATCATCGGCGAATTTAACAAGGTGGTTGTTGGGGGTCACTGTGTGCAGATCACCTGCATTCACCACGTAGGCTGCCGGTCCGATTGCTGACCCTTGGATGATGCTGGCGTTGATGGACTGCAGCGTCGACGTCTGATTACGATACACGGTGCAGTGTGTGTGGCCACTGAAGAAGTCGACCAGCCAGTTGTAGACCTCGTCTGGCGTGTCGAGCTGGGCCAGTTTCTCCAGGAGAGTCGAGTGCCGCACCGTGTCAAACGCCTTGCTGAAGTCGAGGGATATGACGACGACGTAAGGATTGGAGAGGAGCATGCTGGTCACGGTGTGGAGGAGGGAGATTATTGCAGCTGCTGGGGAACCGGTTGGACGGAACGCAAATTGATCGGAAAATGACAGGATTTGAGGAGGAGAGAGGAAGGTAGGGTAGAGAAAGCGGCGGACTACTGACTTCTCCATGATTCTGGTAAGGACAGGTGTGATGGAGATGGGGCAGAAGTCGGCGTGTCGCGTGGGAATTGAAACTTTGGGAGCTGGTCGGATGCGGGCACACTTCCACTGCTCAGGGACTGTGGAAGTGTACAGTGATTGGTTAAAGAGCTGGCAGACGGGTTTGTAAAAGGCTGGAGCCCCCAGTCGGAGGAACCAAGCTGGGAGTCCGTCGAGTCCTGTGGCTGTGTGATGGAGATTGTCGAGGAGTTTAAACACACATCATTCAGAAATGTATTGAAGCTCGATGGGGCTGGTAGATTGCTTGCGGGGTGGTTGAGAATAGGTGGAGTCGGTGGAGATGGCAGCGTAGTGGTCGTTGAGTGATTCAGCGGTGACCCCGTCGACTGCTGGTTGTTGATGTTGGCGGCCCGTCAGCTGCCGCACTGCCGTCCACATGTCCTTCGCGCCCGTCTTGCCGTCGAGCTTCTTGAAACGAGTTTTACTCCGACGCTTGATGTCCTTTCCGATGCGTTCTACGAGTGCTCCTGCCTCCTTGACCCGACCAGCTCGCATCAATCTGTTCTTTCGTCTCAACTTGGCTTTGATTTCTGGGGTGACAAAGTCTGGATCTCGGTCGGTCACTGTGATGGTTCTTTCTGGATAATATTGCTTGAGAAGTTGGATTGATATGGTATAGAAATGGTCAAATTC
>Ga0209363_1002077_pt1 | contig 10267 bp, 4 predicted proteins | sample WorMetexBAHAMAS3_FD_187385 | JGI IMG/M metagenome (GOLD analysis project Ga0209363, IMG submission 187385) | Marine gutless worms symbiont microbial communities from Max Planck institute for Marine Microbiology, Germany - Inanidrilus exumae... | ecosystem: Host-associated > Annelida > Digestive... | reverse complement strand
CCTGAGTAGGGTGCACCAACGTCACAGACAGACAGACAGACAGACAGACAGACGACAGACAGACGACAGACGGACGGCCGATAGCATATAGCAAACGTAACGTAATACGTTGACGTTTGCTAAAAACCACGATCAGAACCAGTAGGCGTATATGATAGTTATAGAACAAGATAAATACTGATATCTGATAAGACTGGAATTAAGCTACGGCGACGCAACAAGAATACTGGATACACTAATGACCTTTACGAATCATTAATGGAAAAGCAGGGTCCGGCGTTTTGGAAGTGCTGGCGCTCTAAATTTGAACCGAATAAACATTTCGTTAGTCATGTCGATCGAATTGGCGAGGCGGGGATAATTGCCGCTCATTTTGCAGGTCATTTTGGCAGGGTATGTTCTAATCGTTCAGAATCAGGCGCAGCCAGACTGATGAATGAGTATCTGTCGAAGAGATCGGGCTATCAAGGTCATCCGTATAATGACAGCTATGCTTTTGATGCGGAATTGGTAGAAAACGTTATCGGTAAGTTAAAACGGGGAAAGGCTGCTGGTCTGGACAATTTAACATGTAATCATGCACCATCAGTTCAGCCACACTCTATTACCAGGGGCGCAACCACGGCTGAAAAGTTAAGGGACCAAGGTTTGGGTCCCAACAACGGGGCGTTTGCGCCCCTAGGCCGGCCTGTGCGCCCCGCGCCCGGCAACAGGCCGGGCTAGGGGTGGGTGCGGAAAGATGTCGCCCCATCCCGCTGTGGAAGTCCGGGGTATCTTTCTTCTCTTCTTCTTTCTTCTTTGTGTGGAGATGTTGCCATCCGCGCTGAGGCCTCAAGTGGGCCCAATGCGCAACCCCACATCCGCTAACGGGTTAGAATCACTGAGAAGCTTTTGCAAGCTTAGAAAGAGCACGCCAATTCACCTTGCCTAGTTCCTTGTGTAGTATATTTACGCGTTTAGCTGATAAAGCGTTACATTCTCCTAGCAAGTGGAGTACTGTTTCTTCATCCTCCTGGCACAGGGGACAAACTGCGTCAGTTCGGATCTGCATCCAAGAGTCAGATGCCGATTTAAATCTGCATGGTCAGTTAGCAGGCCGGTGAGTATTGGTCCGGGGTATCACCCCTGGAAAATTTGTGAAAACTCAGATGTTAAACGCTGCATTCTGGTGACTACTACATTCGTTAGTGCGCTCCCTAGGAGGTATATATCCGAGCATCAGCAAGCATGTCAAGGGCTTAATCAGTTCTAAAATTTAACTTTTCTGCGCCCCTTGTTGTTAGAACCAGAAAAACAATCAAATGAAACAATGCTGTAAAATTTCGTGCTTTTTGAAAACTACGGCCAAGAAGTTGGGGACCAATAGGCCTACATTGTTGGTCCCAACCTAAAAGTTGGGGGAGACCAGTCTCCCCGGGTCCTATACGGTTGTTGCGCCTATGTTTATTACCATGCATTCTAGCAAAGTTATTCAATATGATGGTTAAAATTGGACACTTTCGTAAGAGTTTTAGCCAGTCTCACACCGTGCCTATACCAAAGAGTCATATCATCATATCATATCACCGAACTTACTAGGCGCTAATCCACCAGAGCTCAGTAGCGCCTTACATAGATAACACAATAGTTATAAACAGTTGCTAGGCTATATGTTGAAAGTTAGAATGTTAAAAACAGGTTCACAGTGTTAATGTTGACGAGGTTGACAGTGAGTAATTTAATTAAAAAAAAGATGGGTTTTTAAACGATTGCAAAAGTTAGTCTTTGTGGTTATTGCTCTGAGGTCTGGCGGTAGGACGTTCCAAGCACTGGGCCCAGCAACCACGAACGCACTGTCAGCAGTGCAGGTTCTCGTTCTTGGTATGAGGAAGTCTCCATGGCTTGTTGAGCGCAATCGTTCATCGGTACAAACGTTGCACAGTTCCGCTAGGTATGCCGGGGCAGAACCGTACTTGACGTCAAACATCAGCACACAAAGTTTGTACACAATACGCTTATCCACTGGTAGCCAATGTAGGCTTTGTAGAAGGGGCGCAGTATTTATAGTTGTGCTGCACACGGTATGCAGAAGGTGTCCAGTAAGGAGACCGTGTAGCTGAAAGCATTATGGAGAACTCTAGGACCTTCTTTCTAAGCCGGATGCACTGGTTGCCACCAGCAAAGGGGTGTAGACAGCAAAACTTTGCTCCAATGTAAATTAGCCCCGTACGGGACTGACGGTCGACTACTATTTATTGCTAACTTCAAAGTCACGTGACACAAAAACTAGGAAAAAAAATCAAAAATCCGGCCCCGATAAGCTTTCGGTATTGTGCCCTAATTAAAGAATCCGTGGTCATGTGCCAGCCCCCATTCTAAATGGGGGAGGAGATCGCCTTTGAAAATGGCCGAATTTCCGACTTTCAAGGGCTCGTGACCTTGACCTTGGATCTGGTCATACTGCATACCATCATGCATCACTCATCGACCTCTACCTATATACCAAATGTCATTGAAATCAAAGAAACTTTTTGTGAACGGACGGACGGACGGATGTACGGACATTTGAGACCCACTTTATTAGGTCGACTCGGAGGAGTCGACATAAAAATCCTCCTGTTTTTAACTGGGGAGGGGTCAGCTAACACAGGCTGACCTGTATAATAGCCATACAATGGTTATTATTACAAGCAAAGTGGTATCTTCATACTCTTAATACCAATGATTACATAAATTGTTTGTAAATAACACTCCAACAATCATACCTCGCCAAATGCAGTGAACGCAGCAGCAATGCCAACACAGACAACATTCCAACCGATCCAGAAGAACAGAGGCACCAGCAATGTATAGACCGATTCAGTTGCACCTGTATAAACTGGAAAAGTGTTAAAAATTACAAACCGATTCTGGTAAACAAAGAACCAAACACATCTGTCATTCTCCTTCAAGTGTTGTCTGTATATAAACAGCAATGCAACTGCATTAGTATATTCCCAGCCTATTCGCCAATTTATCAAATTCCTATGCACAACTGATCCGTTCACAGTAGGACAAGTTACAGTCAATGTTACATTAGCTGATCACACAAACACGCAAATGCTGTATTAACTGTACTTTTCAATTCTTATTACTACTGTACTGACTATTACTGTACTACTGTATTAGTTAACCAGCAATGTTCAGGCAGAACATGAAACAAACCAGTCCAAATTAGTGATTCAATCAATATTCAACAAATGTTAGTTTTTCATAAAATAGTCACAACTTCACTAATATACTGTTTTCTCTGTCCATACCAATGGCACAGTATAAATACACTCTACAGCCTCAACACAGTCTCGGTTCCAATTTTACCTCAATAAAACCGCGTTACTGCAAGCTACATAATGCAAAGTGGATACACTGCTTTATGAGTCCGAATTTGACTTTTGACAGCTCGCTGACAGCTATATCAATGATTGATGCAACAAGTGCCGTCAGAATGCCAATAAGCAGCATCACAAGCCATCGTGCTGCCTGAATTTGAACCAGATCCTGCCACAAAAGAACTCGCAAAAATGACATGACTCAATACTGCACTTACAAAATTATTCTGTGTTATTGCATACAATTATTGATATTATTCTACTATTATTCACAACATAACAATATTGGATACACTGATTTTGGTCAGTATATTAACAAACTTCTGTAATCTCACAAGGTTCATTCACAAGAGCTCAGCAACTGCTGGGATGGCTGACCTTGGTGTAGCAAGGAGCCAGAAAACATCACCTTTGGGAGGAGGACAACCTATCCAGGAGTAGATCTGGACCCTACGATCGGACACAAAGTAGCTGTTCTCTGTGGTAATCCCTCACATCAAAAGTCAACTCAAGCCATTTGGGATTTAACCACAATACACCAACATGACACACAAACACACACACAACCCATAGGATAAGCAGAACTGTTATCACAGTCAGCTAAAACCCTTTGAAGGATTTTGCCTAAACAAACCTGTAATCATAGACAGCAACTTCGCTCGCAGTGCCGCCACCTGGCGAACTTGACAAAACATATGCATCATCTTTGGTTCTTGCTCATTGGCACCATTATGTGAAAACATGACGTCATCCACAAAACCAGTCCATAACGTATTGCACTGTCATCAGAGGAAGACCGAGCCGCAGCCACAGGTAACATGTACAGAAAATATCTTGACATGTGGTTTTTGAGATATGTGGGTAAACAGACAGACAGACAGACAGACATATTTATCCCAATATTTCGCACCCCTACTGGATGCAAAGTAACTATGGCAGTCACGAAAAATATGTTACTAAAACAAAATCAGAATATCAGTAGTAGCTTTCGGATATAACACTACCATAATTTGCATACTGGATGGTCAGACATTTATATTAACTAAACCTTGAGAGATTTATGGCGCTCTTCCTCCAGATAGACTTCATTTTCACAGTTATCATAATCCAAGCTCTGTACAATCAACAGAAATAAACAAATCCACATGAACCTGCTGGCACCTGCAACCCAACAATACAAAACTAGATGGCTGTAATGTGTGGAATGCCCACAATACAGTATTCGGCTCGAAGCGCACATGGCAACCAACCATAGCACACCTTCTGATAATGGCAACCAATAACGGCGCAGTATTTACACTCCTATTCCAAAGCGTCGAACATTGGCAAAAATGTAATCCGCATCGGACGTCGCAGAAAATTTGTGGATGTTTCTTGTATCGAGTGTACAGGCCAGGGGAATGACTTTGAATTGATTCCAGTAGTTAAACTGGAAACTAGACATCATGTACAGGGATGATTTGGTAGTGAATTTCCGATGACTGGTGGTTTATAACTAATGTCACCTGCGGACTGTGTGCCTAGTAAACCGGAGACCAGCAACAGCGCCCCATTTTCCTTTAGAGATTATTGGAGACTTTTTGGAGTACATGTAACTCTACCTTTTATCACAACTGGTGCACAGAACCACTTAGAGCTAACAGCCTCCTGCAGAGTGGCTGGCCGGTTTTGTGTTATGACGTCTGGAGTCAGTAACAAGACGTCCAGACAGTCTTTTTCAATCTTCCAGTAGAGATGCAGTTAGAATCGTCTTTTCAGCATCAGCATTTTCATCCATTCACACAATGTGCTCAACAGGAACTCCAAATGCATGGAACACACCATGCCACGCTTGGACTGTCAAAGTGAGGACAGACTGAACAGAAATATCAAAAACAAATGCATTGTCCAGTTATTGTCATAATGCAATCACAAATAAAGCAACCAGGTGTAATAACACCCTGCTGCAGATGGGCTTTATTCGAGCTACAGCATGCACAAAAAAACTGGCCGAAACAACTGCACCATTCAGACTTGGACCTTTTCTGTTATAACAGAGAATTAGTCTTGATTATTGATTAGCTAAAGTGAGTTGGTAATTTTAATTCCAATAAATTAAAAATTGGGCTAATTAAAAACAACACTGTTAAATATATTCACGATAGATGCCAAATTAACATGGTCCTATAGAGGATCCAAGCTTGCTTCACTGGCTTCTGAGTTCTAACACCAAAACAATGGGAGGATCCTGTAGTGGATACTTAACTAAGATGCTGCAGTGCTCATCACTGTGCCACTAAAGACACATCGTAAACTCTTGCCTCAACCGGAAAAAGTTTGCAAATGCATCAGCTCTCCCTCAAATGTGTAGCTATTTGTTCACCCTACTGCTGCCTGACAAACTGAGTGGAGATCCACAAGGACCAATCAGGCGTTTATATTCCTCCAAAACGCCACCAATTGTCCCACTGCATGTAACAGCCGGCAATTACATAAAATACACGGTCGTTTAGTGGCGTTGCAAGGCTACTGCGCTGTAATAAATGTCTGTAATGTAATACGCCATCCAACGAACAACCACAGTCAGATTCAGATAACTCTATGGACTAGAAATAACGACAATAATGACAGACAACTCATACTCAATGGCTTTCAACTGATTCATAAAGCAAAATTAAATGGACCATAATTTTATTACTTGATTATCAAGTCAATCTGTGAATTGAGTAACAGACTTATTCTATCTATGAATTGTATCTTCAGTGTTTTGAAACTGTTCACTGGGTACAGGGATGGTTTCTGTACTGTAAAGAATACATTTTACAGTACAGAAACCCCCCTGTACCCACTAAACAGTAATGTTTTCCAGAATTCTGAAGCATTATTTTAAATAATGCTTCAGAGATCTGGAAAACATACTGTCAAAACAGTTGCGTGTGTTCCACCTATAAAGCTGATATCTAACTGTGATCTAAATGATCTGATAACTGGATGTCTGCCATGTTATGTGAAACCTTAATAAATCAGATTCCAAACATTATTTCAATTTCCAGTGAAATATTGAGCCAACAAGAGTCTATTTTCAGTTAACGAATCAGCGATTGCTCACTCATAACCTCAACTGGTCACTTGAGTTACAAAGGCTAGCATCATTTTGAAAATACCAGAAAGTGAACCATTGCATTAATGGCACATTTGCGGATTTATAAACTGCAGAAAAAGTAGTAGCAGAATTTTGTAACTTAATTATCGATCAACTTTTTTCTGGTACCAGATCACTGGTTGTCCTGGAAAGGGGCCGCTCAGTGGGTTGCTGTTGTTGTTGTAATTATCAACCAACTCGCTGCAACATTAACAAAGGCAAACAGCAAGGTTAAGGGCAAAAATTGACATTTGTGCAATGTATTATATCATTTTATTACCCGGATATTAGTCATAAGTCAACATGACATATTATCATACAAAATGCATTACTGTCTTTGCATTTTATTGTGCATTATCACTATCTTTGTCATCTTTATAATTAACTGCATTAGTTAAGAACGCACTACATTCGCATAAACTACTATGTTTCTCAATGTTTCATACATATATAAATTAAACAAAATAAGGTTAATAAATAAGAAGAATAATAATTATTTATTGCTTCAAGAATCATTCACTGACAGTAACTGCTGTTGGTGAATGGGTCACTTCAAACAAACTGGAATACAATCAAAACTTTCAATAACAACAGCACTTAATGATTAAAAAACATGGAATCATTCACGTATGTTACCAAATTTAACATTCTCATTAACAGTCTTATTCTAGTTACATGCAGATGATGTGACACAAACTTACATCCAGTCGAGCATTCAATAGTCGAACATTATGTGGCTCATCTTTTGATCCTCTCTCACTTGTTGCACTAGGCAGTCTTTCACGGCCATTCTGTCCAGCAGGACGGGACTGTGACCCCGACGGCTGCTCAATACCCTGCCAAGAGACATCACTACTATATGACTGGCTGGCATTAATAGCAAAATTTCCCTGCAAACACATAAATAACCACAGCCTATACAGTGCAGTGTGCAGTCAACAAGAAAAGACTACTACTACTACTACTAGCAAGTAAGTAAGTAAGTAAACGTCGATTTGTAAAGTGCAATTATGTGAACACCTCTAATGCGCTAACGCCTAAATTGTTCAGAGTCGACAGCTGGATCCCATAAATGATCAGGCAATGAATTCCAGAGTGTCGGTCCAGCAACAGAAAATGCATGGGTCCCAAGAGTGGTCTTCTTCCATTGATCGGCGTCATGAAGTGGCCACGGGGTGGCCGTCTTGCTGCATGTTGGGCAGAGCCAGGTGAATTCACCGCCGTCATGCAGTCGCTTTGCGATGTCTCTGTACTCAGCTAGTCTGATCCCCGTGCCACACAGACGATGCACCCAACGCTGACACTAGTAGCACTCCAGTCTCCATGGCTTGTTGACGACCGCTGACAGTCTTCTTGCAAACGCTACAAGAAAAGACTCGTTGAGTGAACTCCATGCCTCGATGCGTTCAGCTGTAGTCGAGTAGAAGTTGAGTATTAGCAACGTAGTCCTTGTAGATGTACTCGTTGTGAGCAGATCTCTCTCAATGTGTTTGATCATCCTTCTCGCCTCCCTTATATAGCGACATCAAGGATAACTCAATCACGTGATCCTGCTTGGCGCGTTCTACTTGCACGTTGATGAGATCGACACTGGCCAATCCTGGCATGTTAATTGTAACAAGTCACATGATTTCTAAAATTACTGATAGCCTACATAATGTTCTTAGTGTTAATAGTTATATGCTGAATGACAATAGCAATTTTCATAATAAAACACCACAAGGCCTTAGTGGAGGTATGCATATATGTTAATTTGGCACTCGTGGTCTTCGAACGTCGTTCGCCATTTGTCACAGTCATGGGCTGTATGTAGCTGTTTCGTGCGATTTTCATTGCTAGGCCTATCACGCAACGCTATGCTAGCATGGTATATGCTGTCATCATGTGTCCATCTGTCCGTCCATCACAACAAGACGTAGTTCATTCATTCATTCGTTCCTTGTGGGCAGGGGTCCAGCCTACTCTGGACCCCAGCACTGAGTCCATATCCAGTGCACTTGCCCAGGGAGAGGAAGGGAACTGGTAGGTGTGTGCGATGTGGTAAGCGACGTGCGGGAAAGGCAGGTTACATAGCAGAGAGCAGCTTGTTGGGTATTTCTATAGCACGCCCATTCTAGACATGGCCTACTGCCTGGCTTAGCCCTGACTGGCTCTGTATATTACGCCAGCCAGCGGCCAGCCAAGTCTATTTACTTCGACTCACGCCGGTGCTGCAGGCAGACTTGACACTGCAAGATCAAGGTACCTGCAACGATCACAGTTTATAGAGGACACCGTCGAATCCTCTTTTTCCTGCCCGAGATTATCTCCCTGTTCATCATGTGCATAGGAATTATTAGAAATAATTCTTTGGTAGGCAGACGCACCCGGGCCGAGTCAAACCCCGGCCACTGAGCACATCATGCTCTACTGCACATGGCGGCCAAGTGCGTTAACCACTCGGCCACAACGGCAGGTCACAAGATGTAGACAAGATGTCGAATTTATGCCAGGCTCATCTAAACACTTTACAATATGATAGATTTCTAAGATTCCTCATAAGCTGCGACAAGTCTTTCGCCAACTTTTGTCGTCTTTCCCTGTCCTTCGCCATGTTTCGTCCCTCTTTCGCTGTCTGCCATTGTCCTTCGTCATCTTTCACTGACTTTTGTCCGCCTTTCACCATCTTTGCTGTGTTTCGTCGTCTTTCGCCGACTTTTGTCCGTCTTTTGCGGACTTTCGTCCGCGTTAAAATAGGATAATTGAACAAAGCCATTTTCAAAAGGGTTTGTGGATTAAATGCAACCCTTGTTTATCATTCAGCTCAACATACACTGCCTTCATAGAATCAACTGTGCATGCTCAAGTTCTTCGTAAATCAACTACGCGGAAATTTTTTTCTGCTTACTTTGCTAGCAAGTGCTTCCATACTTAAGTGCACCGAGTGCTAGGCGCTTAATTTGCGTAGCTAAGGGCTTGCGAACTTAACGCAGCCCAGGTTACACGGTGAAAGTCCAGCATGCAATTTCATGGCCTGCCCGCTGTACTTCATACAAAATTAAGAGTCGCTGTCATCGGTATCGATATATCCCATATTGACTTCCAACACCATAGACAAACATAGAATTAAAATTCAATTATTAATTTATATTTTTATTTTTACTTATTTATCGGTTGATTCCTTACTGCAGATCGGTGACGAGTCAGTAACGGCGCCTTTTCACTATCGTCTTCCATAATCTCGCAACGTAAGTGATATATTACAAAACAAAGGTGCTACATCACTGTACAGTCAAAGTCGTCAATGCATTTTGAACTTATAAAACAAACTGATAATAAACGAAGTCTATTCCTACTAATGTAAACAATAAACATCACATCACGTGCTCCTTAATCCTATCCACAGTAAGTAAAAACTCAACTTAAGTCAAAGCGTAACACGGAAGTAGGTGACAACACTTCTGTATGTAAAACGCAGTATCTAAGTCGTCAAATATATTATTCATACTAGATGGTTGCATTGTGTTGAATGAACGCAATACAGTATTCCCTCGAAGCGGTCCGCTATATGCAACGGGTGTTTTCCTGGGCCCACCCGAGTCCTCGGCGCAAACGGCATCTCGATCGGGGCTCGCTTAGTAACAGACGGACTGACAGGCCGACAGACTACGCTACTCGTTCGTTCACAATAGGCGGCATCTACCGACGTAGTACTGCGATGTAGTCTAATAATAATAATTGTAGCATATCTAGGCTCTTAAATACTTACGTTCACGTTCGCTATATGCTATCGGCCGTCCGTCTGTCGTCTGTCTGTCTG
>Ga0209363_1002076_pt1 | contig 10268 bp, 8 predicted proteins | sample WorMetexBAHAMAS3_FD_187385 | JGI IMG/M metagenome (GOLD analysis project Ga0209363, IMG submission 187385) | Marine gutless worms symbiont microbial communities from Max Planck institute for Marine Microbiology, Germany - Inanidrilus exumae... | ecosystem: Host-associated > Annelida > Digestive... | reverse complement strand
CACATCTATCTGCTTTGGCTCTCACGTCGGCGCGACTGATATCTTGACGCTGCTAATCAAGGCATCAGCAACGGTCACAGTTTATAGAGGACACCGTCGAGCCCGCTTACCTGCCCGGGATTATCTCCCTGTTTATCATGTGCATAGGAATCATTAGAAATAATTCTTTGGTAGACGGACGCTCCCGGGCCCTGTCGAACCCCGGCCACTGAGCGAGTCACGCTCTACTGCACATGCCGGCCGAGTGCGTTAACCACTCGGCCACGAAAGCAGGTCCATGTTGTAGGTGCTAGCGTAATAATTTAAATGAGCCTCTCAATTTCTTTCTCTTTTTGGTGGCTGCTGAACAAAGAGGCGGCCAAGGTTGAGGTTAATATGTCACTGGCGTTCCTTTACTGGCTAGGGATAGCTCTTTACCCCGATATTTCGTATCTGATATAGCCATATTTGTGCTGAAAAAAGATGTTGAACTCCAACTTACTAACTGTGAGAGATGTTGAGCTGTTGTGAATGTTAGTTATTAGTAACAGAACATAATGTTGTGCATATTACTACCTGTACCGGAAAAGAATCTTGTTCTCCCATATCATTAGTCAGATGTTGTCTGTTGATATATTTGTGTTCCTTGACCTGTCGCTCCTAATCATAAGAATTTGTTGTTCTGTGACTTTAGTCATCTTAACGTCGGAGTTACAGCAGAGTTACAGCAGCAGGACAATGCCATGGAGACCGATAGCCGTGTCTTGGTGCAACCGCGTGAAGTCAGACGGTCAAAAGAAAAACAGAGGTAATGATTTAATCAGTGAATGATTCGGTCTGTGCAAGCTGTTGAGCTGTTATGGACGTTACAAACAGTAAACGATATAACCACACCTTGTCTGTCGGCATGTGTCGATAATAACTCATTTTAGGAGTCAGTTGTGCCCAGCTGGTCTTTATGAGAGTATTGGAGCAAGTTTGGCTGGTACTGTGACTGATGCCGTGACACGGGTAAGTTTTGGCAGGCAGTTAACCTGAGAGAGAGTTCCAATGTCCATCGACTCACAACTGTTTCCCAAACAGCAAATACCACTGCTGCTCCTGCTGCTACTACTACTACTATTACTAACAGGTAAAAGGTAAAAAGGCTTTCCATACTCGTTACCGAGCGTTGGGCCCGGAGCTGATCCTGGTGTACAGGCAGTCCGCCGCTGGTGACTAAGTCATCCACCCAGCGGTAGGCTGCCATTACTTTCCGCCAGGCCTGTGGTTACCTTTCCTGTTGCAGAGCATCACCACCCCTTGGCTGGCACCAAGTTATACTGCTTAGTGACAGAGGTACATAGGTGTGAACAACTTGCCCAAGGTTGTTGTGCAGCTTTGCCCTGAGTAGGATTTGAACCCACACATGTTGATTGCAAGTCCAACGCTCTACACGTTGCACCACCGCATTACCTTCAGTGGTTATCCTTTAACTACTACTACTATGTCAGATGACCTATTTTTGTATTTTTGCAGGCATCACAGGATTCGCAAAATTCACAAATTTGACCAACCGCCATGAATGCTTGCATTTTGTCGTGAAATACTGCAAATCCGACAACTTTTATCCATTATTGTCAAAATAACAGCATATACTATAAAATACAGCATGGAAATGATAGCTGTGTATACAACACAACTTTATTTACAACACACAACTCAATAAAAAACTGAAATGTACTAACTAAATTGATGTTACTCACTCACCGACAGTTTTGATTTATCTCTAGTTAATGTTTTTTGACAAGTTTGTTATTGAAAACAAAAATGGTGTTTTATTTTTGCGTCTGAAAAACGGTTTTGGCTCTTTTTAGGTCCACTCTTCATTAGAGTTGACTTAATAAAACCGGTCTCAAATGTCCGTCCGTACATCTGTCCGCAAAAAGTTTCTTCGATTTCAATGAAATTTGGCGTGCAGGTAGAAGTTGGTGAGTGATGCAGGACGGTATGCAGTATGACCCGATACAAGGTCAAGGTCACGAGTGCTTCAAAGTTGGAAATCTAGCCATTTACAAAAGCTATCTCCTCTGCCATTTATAATGGTAGCTGGCAACTGACCACTGATTCTTAAACTAGGGCAAATATATAAATTTGATTGGTCCAATTTTTTGATATTTGGCCTAGTTTTTGTGTCCTGTGACTTTGACGTTGGCACAGTCCATACGTTGCGAAGAGTCGACCGTCAGTCCCATACGGGCGTATTTATTTATTGCTATAATTGCGATCGTGAATTCTCCAGTTTTTGCTTTCTAAGTGCTGTCAGGCTTGTATTTGTTTGCTTTGTTTTGCTGTTGCTGATTGTGAACAAAGGTTGATTATATCTCGCGTGTAGAATAAAAGAAAGTATTATGCGAATGTGATTGTTAGACGCGTTTGCCAATCACAGTCAGATGTCACAGAACTGCAGCAGCAAGATATTGCCATGGCTACCACGGGCGTCTCATTTCCGCTGCCATATAATCTCTATTGTCAGAGCAAGAAGATCAGGAAGAAGATTGTGCGTGAACTTGGAACAGATTCTAGTCAGATATGTAAGTCACTTCGCATTGCTTATGTTATTAACGATGTATCACTTAGGGCTGTACTGAATATTCTATTTGTATTCCGTTTGGATTTATATTCTGCCAAATGATATTTAGTGCCGTAACGATTTTAAGATCGAGATTGAATTGTGTTTTTTTTTCTGAAATGAATCCAAATTGAAATTCCGATTTTTGACAACAAGTGTTCTTGACCCCCATTCACTACATAGTTTCATGGACCTACATTAGTCAGCCCTCAAAATGACATCTTGAGCGATTCAATTATTTCTGCACCGTTCATTTATATGCCCAAATCATTGACTTGTCAGCCCTCTCTGCGGCGAATGGATTTGCCAACACAATCTTGAGCTCATTTAACTAAAGCATGGTTCTTTGGGCATACCCGGGTCACCCCACTTGTATGCTTAGAATAGTCGACATAATAAAGTGGGTCTCAAATGTCCAGGCGTATGTCCGTCCACAAAAAGTTTCTTTGATTTCAGTAAAATTTGGCATGTAGGTAGAGGTCGATGAGTAATGCACGACAGTATGCAGTATGACCCGATTTAAAGTTAGAAATTCTTCCATCTTCAAAAGCTATCTTCTCCACCATTTGCAACGGGAGTTGGCAGCTGATCACTGATTCTTGAACTAGGGCACAATATCTAAATTTTATCAGGCCATATTTTTTATATTCGGCCTAGTTTTTTGTCGCATGACTTTGAACTTGGCAGAAACATCAGTCGTGAAGAGTCGACCGTCAGTTTTATACGAGGCTAATTTTTATTGTTGAAGAGAACTAAGTGGAAACTTATTGTCAATCGTGATGATGATGATGACAGTCAATTAGGGCAATACGTATTATATTGTTCCTGAAGATGACAAAATCACATCACTGTAACTATTCTTATTCAGCCAAACAATAGCTTTGATTATTCTTATTTAGGCTGAATAGTAACTATTGGCATTCATCACAGCCCTAGTATCGGTACAACACTTGGTTAATTAAGGAGCCATATTTAGGTGAATCAGTTTTCCATTGACTCTAAGGAGTGATTAGTGCAAAATTTTTGTTTTGGCCAGATTCCCTTCGAGATGGTAATTTCTCACTGGACCATGCACTTTCTTCATCCAATAGTTATGTCAGCACAGCATCAACAAAAGACACGCATAAGATGGTACCAAATCCATGTAAGTGATGAGACATTCACTGGCATTGTTGTTGGCTTTATTAATTTTATATCAAGTCTGTAGGTCCTCCTTGTCTGGCCGAAATGAATGCTGGCCCCATCGCATGCTGCCCCCTGGTGAGTCACAGTATGTTTTTCCGATGGTACAGATGGATGGATGCCAAGCTTTCTGCTGTATGCGGCCAACTTACGGTGATCATTTCAAGTTACGGCAGATCACTGCATCTTCTGTATTTCCTGCTGTTTGCACATAACAAACTGTGATTTATGTATATTCATAGATTCGATGTATCTGTCAGAGAGGATTGGTCAGCTGAGCAGCGTGGATGATGTTAACAAGTTATTGAAGCATTGCCTGGCAAGTATTTCCTCCCTAATTACTCATTTTCCTTTTACTGGTGGTGATTGTGATGGTTGTGGTGGTAACTAGTACTACGCCACGTTAATCAGTACGTTCTACTACTACTATTTATGGGTGATCCAAACAAGCATACAACAAATGCAAGGTGGCAGATGGCCGCCATTTTGAAAACTGTTAATCGCCATATCTCAGGAGCGGTTGGACAGATTACCACTATGTCACTGCATACACTTCACATACTATTTTATGTAATAAACCACAACAATTACAAGACAAAACTGGCTCTAGTTAATCATTAGGTCGACTCCTCTGAGTCGACCTAATAAAGTTGGTCTCAAATGTCTGTCTGCCCGTCCGTACGTTCGTCCATCCGTCCACAAAAAGTTTCTTCGATTTCAATGAAATTTGGTGTGTAGGTAGAGGTCGACAAGTGACGCATGACGGTATGCAGTATGACCCGATCCAAGGTCAAGGTCACGAGGCCTTTAATGTCGAAATTCGGCCATTTTCCGAGGCTATCTCCTCCCCCATTTGCAATGGGGGCTGGCAAATGACGACGGTTTCATAAATTAGGGGGCAGTACCTAAAGCTTATCGGGCCGGATTTTGATTTCTGTCCTAGATTTTGTGTCATGTGACTTTGAAATTGGCAGTAAGTGGGAGTCGACTGCCAGTCCCGTACGGGGCTAATTTTTGAATTTGTAATCTATACAAATCCGTTGAGAAGTGACTGTATTAGCAGGCATTAATTATATGCTCATTATTATGTCGAGAGTGTCGCAGAGTTTACAGTGAGAAATGATGCTGGAATTCTGCTTGCAGGTCAGAGATGGTACCAAGGACGCATGTGACCAGCTGTTGGCCAGTATGAGGAAACTAGCTGCCATTTGCAGTTGCCGTTTTGAGCCATCTGTTCTTCAGCTGCTCTTGCATACTTTTCAGAGGTTTGTTTGGCTGTTTGTGGTTGCTGTGGTCTGGCATAACTTGTAGGTTGTGTGTGTGTACGTACTTACGCATATCCGTAATGTTGGTGCATTTTGTCTAATTGCCGAAGCGGACCGAGTTGGTTTTTAGTGTGGGAGTTGCTACTGCATGTTAGACATGGGTCCAGAATCAACCCTGAAAAGGGACACTCCCTCAAAAAGAAGTGAAAATTCCAACCCGTGTCCATAAATGTATGTTCATAAAGCGATGTGGATATCATTAAGACGGTCGCGGTTGACTACCACTGCACTTGCGAAGCTTATGTTGGCAGTGCCATTGTTTAAATATATGTTCCTGAGACAGTAACATAAGTAGGCAATGAGCATGGCTAGGTTAGTATTGGAAAGGCGACGGTGGGCATTGCGTGTTTGCTGAACTGTTATTAGAAATCGTTTGATCATGTGATTGACACGCTCATGAGATGTTACTGGTATCAGACAGCCCACATAAGTCACAAGTCAGTTGATGGATGAACAAAGAATTGGGCCGTTTGGTGATTTTACTGTGGTCGACACCAGTGCTTTACGATATGATGTGATAGGAAACGTTTGGTGTCACTAAAGTGCTGACGGAAAGCAGCTTAATCTGCCACAAGCAACCACAAACAGAAAATAATGAGAAAAAAGGAGCTAAATAGAAAATAACCAGTCGGCACAGACGATCTGGCGCGAGTCCCAAGTGCGAGAAGGAAGTCCTGAGGAAAGAGGGGAGACTGTGGTGGAAATGATTTGTGAGACAGGAAGAGTAGGTAAGGAGTCATTGAGTGAGTGTCGGAAGGTTGATCTTGTTGGTTGGTCTTCTCACCCGCAAAAAAACATGCTGCGTTAACCAAAGATTCTTCGTAGAGGATGCAGCCTAAATGTGGAGCAACTTGAGAAATGTGGCCAGTTAAACAGAAACTGAAAACTAGCAAATCATTGCTTAGCAATAACGATAAATAACAAGGTGTCACCCTAACGGGATGTAACTGTACTGGCCCGCCATGCAGTGTTGGCCACTCGACCATCCACACGCCCGGTGGCTGGACCACCCGCCTGCCAGCAGCATTACAGACGACAGACAATGATGACAGACGCCAGCAAGCAAAACAATACTGCCTCAGTAGGCGGGCCAGTAACAATAAAATATTTACATTTTGCCGTGAATACAGATGGGCCAGGCAAGAGTTAACAGGTGGGTCTGTTCTAATGTAACAAGAAGGTCAGCTATCAGCAAGAGACACGCGCAGAGCTCTCTATCAATTGAAATGTTGTCCTATTGATGTACAAGTAACATAAACAGATTGCGTTTCAGCCTGAGGAGCACTTTCAGCAACTGCCGCTTTTTTATTCTGCTACCTGCGTAGTTTTGTATGTGCATCGTTGCAGTAGGCTCAACTATTGCACAGTGAGCATACGATGCTGCATGTCACATGCATATAATGCTAAAGTGAGCCATAAGTGTGATAAACAGACTTCCACAACGACCAAGGGTGTTGGTGCCAAGTGGGCTGTAAGTGTTATCAACAAACTTCACTATCACCAACGTTGTTGATGACACCGCATATTCCTCTGCCAGCACACCATTGTGGATGCAGACCACTGTGGTGGATGGATACAGATTTTTTGGCGGCCAGGTGTCTGAGCCAGAGACTTATCGATTGGTCAGAAAACACAATTTTTGTCAACTCCACCTGCATTTGGCGCCCCCTTTCTGGGTGGTCTGGTCAGAATTTTATGGAGATATTTTGCATCATAAAACTAGAGTCCATGACCGTTATTTTTGTTGTTGTTGAGTGCTGTTGTGCACAGCACTGTAATAATCTTTTATAATATATAATGATAATTATGATCATAATAACAGTAATTTCTGTCATGTGTCAGTTATTTTCAGTGGCTGTCTCATTTATTGCATGTTGTTTGTGATTCCAGTGGTTTGTCTGACATTGAGTTGGACAGCTTGGACTTAAAACGGTTAGTTTCAGTCCAAATGTACGTAATTTATAATTTTCCGTGAAGACTTTCTGCCACGTGAAGTGTTTTTCATCTTTTTCTCTAAATTTTTTTACGCTTAAGCTTTTTTGCATGGACCAAGAATATTGAGCATTTGCTGAGGATTGCTTGTCGATTCATCTCTGCATGCTTGATTATGATAATAACTAATAATAATAATGTATATGCAAATTTTTATGAAAATTTTGGAAGTAGCAGCATGTGCCAAGATACAAGAAATTATCAGATATTGCATTTTAAACTGTCAGATATTAGATTGTCGGGATGATCTGGAAGCCTTTTGTTGGAAAGAACATTATATTAATATGCACTATATTAATACACCCACAGATTGTTTTATAGCTAGTCGCCATAGTGGTCCTTGTAGTTACCTTTACTTAGGCGACTATAAATAGTTCTAATGTAATGTGATGTAATGTAAATGCACTGCATTTTGCACTGGACTGTGTAAAGAAAAAAGCCAATCACTGTTGGCATAAAATGCGTGAATATGTCCAGCAGTTGCATGGATCACTGTTAGTTGAAAGTGAAATTGCCTAGTGGATAATTTTTGGCACAGGTTTGAAACTTCTGAATGCTTTCCAAAATAGACAGGAAAAGTGGTGATTCTGAGATGCAGAGCTGTCATTATTTTGCATTGCAAGAAGAAAATGCTGATGTCGTAAACCGTTGTAGATTGAATGATTTGAAATGTTTCATTCTCAACTTCCTTACTTCCTGTCACGTGAAGCCGCAGTCTGCTAAGGTTTGTTGTTGCGTTTCTCTGTAATTATCCATGCTGGCATAGCCACCGGTGTGGATAGAGCTTTTAATCGCATCTGTCTGTTTGTCTGTTTGTCCGTGCTTTAACAGAAAATGGCTTGAGCTGTCAACACCAAACCTGGTACACATATACTCTATAGCAGTCGCTCGGCATGCATTGTCTCAGAGGTCAAAAGGTTAAGGTCACACAGTTACGAAAAACGTCACAGTCACACGGTTGCGAGTGACTATGGCCGGTATTGCATAACCCTGTGCTACCTGCATCGTTGCCTGCGTGGGTCCGCATGTCGGTACGACTGCCTATGTTTTCTAGTTATTTTTGTTGTGAAAAGTTGAAGCATTCTTTTTATGTGGATGCAAAAATTCTATACAGCTTAGTTTGGAGTGGCTGATTTCTGCATACTGTTAATGGTGGGGATGCAAGGCTGCTCAGCCGGTGTTGGCCACACAGTCCTATAAGAAGCTCGATGTCATGGAATTTTTTGTCCAGTTTTTCCTTGTTAAGTTCTTTGTGCTAAGGGTGACCTGGAGTGACGGCTTTTGCAGTAATTCACTATGAGTGACTGACTGCATGAATGAATGAACAAACAAATAAGAAAAAAAACAACTGTAGTTGAGTGATTAACATTACATAAATTTATGGATGGTATCTTTCCATTTGTGGCGGACACCCAGCAACTTAATAACAATAATAATAATAATGAGTACATTTATATAGCGCAAAATAAATAGTTCGCAGATGCGCTAACTTGGGCGACGAAACAAGCAAGCTTTCAGGTGCCTGGCTAATGCCGCTGCAGACAGTGACGAGACTCGCAGATCTGTACGTAGTGAGTTCCAGATAACAGCGCAGGAGACCACAAAGTCTCTGGCGCCAATAACAGTTCGTGTTCGCCGAATGACCAGCTTCCGGATGTTTGCCGATCTCAAGTGCCGTCTGCTGGCCAGTAGTTAGCAATAGACACCTTTGGCTCCTGTGTGTACCCTTGAGCTGCAGGGCCGTAGGCACATGCCTACCTTGCCTACTGGATAGTTTAGCCCTCCATGGTGGGCTAGGAGAAAGGGATCAGGCATAATGAGCTATACAAACAAAGACTGAAGCCTTGTACTAGTACAAATTGCATGTTCATAGATTGCCAGAAGTCTGAACATTCTTTATTAATATTTCTCGGTGAGTGTTGACTGTGACAATTTTGTTGTGTGTGTTAATGACATGCTGACAGGAGTTTGTGAAGCCGAGATATGGTGATTTGGTTGGAGCCATTCTCTCAGTATACATTGATGTGACCGTTCTTGTGTCTCGGTAATAATGTCATTAGTTAACATCATTCACAGATGCTTGATGGCAGATGTAATGACTTATTTCTAGTGATGGACAGTAGTTAACTATGGTTAATTATGGTAGTTTATTAACGTTTTATTAGGTCAAAAGTATTTGTAAGTACTTTCCAGAACAATGAGACATGGCCAAAGATGTTTTGCTGTTTCTGGACCAACGTTGTGGAACTCACTCCCACTAACAATTCGTGACCCATCACTGACACTCTCTCAGTTCTGTGCATGTTTGAAAACTATTGTTCTGCAAGAGCATACGAAACACTAGCATAGTGCCTACGTGACCGCTTAATCTGTATGGACTGCTGCGCGAACACAAATTCACTTACTTACTTACTTTCGGAAAGTTAATTAACAACTACAGTAAAACTTCATGATAGTGGACTTTGGGGACAATCCTAAAACTTCTCATGTATCCAAAGTCCATTTTATTCAAACTGTGCTGTAGACTGCTAATCAAAAATATGTTTGGTGCACGGTACGTGTATGTTACCTGTTACTTTTTTGTTTATTTCAAATTAAACACAAACACCAGTCATGTAGCTTTCATATACATGCTATAGTTCACTTGATTATCTGTGTGTTGTCCCGTGTGGGCCCGGGGCAATCCTCTCTCCCCCTTATCCATGCACTTCTCCACCTTCTACTTTATTTTTTAGTAAATTGTACTTCTCCCTTTTTTCCCTCTGTTACTTGCTTCATCTATATTGCTGCTTTTCCAACCCTTCCAATTCTACCCGAACAGTCCCACTCCGTTTCCAGGCCGGATTTCGGCTGTCAGAGAGATGGTTGTTGTGATCAAATAATCATTCCGGCCATGGTGGTCATAGTCACTGGCACAATTAGAAGCCATAAGCATCGCCGATATGCGGCAAAACCAGCAAGATGTCCGGCAAAACCCCACCGCTAAAGTGGCATGCATGGTCTATATTTCTGTGCCAAATTTCGGCTGGATTGGTATATACTGTTGACTGTTTGGGGAAAAAACGCCAATAAATGCATTTTTACCAAATTTTTGAGTATGTGGGATCCTGTGTTCACCCACCCTTCCTCCCCCATCCTGGCCAACTTAGCACGCTAGAATTTGGCACGGTCGACATCTG
>Ga0209363_1002075_pt1 | contig 10270 bp, 5 predicted proteins | sample WorMetexBAHAMAS3_FD_187385 | JGI IMG/M metagenome (GOLD analysis project Ga0209363, IMG submission 187385) | Marine gutless worms symbiont microbial communities from Max Planck institute for Marine Microbiology, Germany - Inanidrilus exumae... | ecosystem: Host-associated > Annelida > Digestive... | reverse complement strand
CCTGTAAGTAGTGTTGTGCGATAACCACGATAACTCGATACTTATCGTCCACAACTACGTGACGATGCCAGTATCGCCAAGGTCACGTCACGATATACCGCGGTATATTGTAGCAGTACAAAATACCGTATCGCGCGTATCGTCGATACAGTATAGCTCGTATGATGCATGTAGAACGAACAAGCATAAAGAGTGAATGCGACTGTCACATTGCGGAAAATTAAAAACTGTTGATTTATAAGAAGCACATAGTAATGTAATAAATTAGTAATGACTGATGCCGATAAGTTGCGCGCAATCAAAACTATACCGCATATCCTCTCCCTAATATGGCGATCAAAAGGTGTAACTTTACCGGTATTCATTAAATACCTTAAGCAAAATCACAAAAATAAGGTTGATAACTTGATGTACGTTACTTTATTAGTCACTAAAGTTTTATGGCAGCTAATTCAATGGCACAGGTAAATTCTCGGACGGAGCAAGCAGGAAACACACAGGCTCGGCGTTGGGGCGTGGCTAACTGCTGCTGATGGATGACAATAACGTGTTGTCTACTTCGCTCTGCACCTCTCAATTTCTTCTGCTCGTATGACCATTGTGTCTGACCACTAAAACAAGTACGTCCGTCCTCAGGGACAGCCGTATATTCACACATGCCAAGGGCAAGTATTGCGCTCGCCGTCAGTGGATGGGACAGTTGGGACTGGCGTCTATCATACTTGCCGCTGCGCGCCGACAAGTCCGATTTTGGGCTTCTGGGGAGCAAAGTTCCCCAAAATGGGAGATTCCCTGCCCAGGACGCCCATGAACCACCGTGCAAAACTTGACGCCGCTAGCTTTATCCTCGCCAGAGAAATCCGTAGCCGTACAAAAATTACAAAAAAAAACAGCAAATATCCACACCTTGCCTATTGACATGTACCCGGTATAGATAGCCTAACAAGCAAACACATACTTCATTTACAGTTCACACAGTACTGACAGTAGTACGCAAAACTACGCAATCCACACAACGCAAAGAACGGCACAACGCCACAGACAGAACAATACAGGCTACGATATATTGTAGTTACTGCATGTCACAGTACAGACGCGCATACGCGCGATTCTAATGACTGCTACAGTCTGCGAGTACTACTACTACTACTGAGAGTCTGAGACTGTGAATTCTGAACGACATTAAAATTGCACTGCGCAATGAGCATTTCCGGTATCATGGTAGTATCGAGTATCGCGATACTCGAGAATCGTTATCGTCGCTCCAATTTCAGGTATCGCACAACACTACTTGTAAGCATCGAGAGAATATTAAACTTCGTTGCTTTTACGCCGTGTCCTCAGTAAGTAACTCCCAACTCAACTCAACGAGCTTCAACGGACGCAGGTATTAAACACCCCAATGTCCGTATCTATGTAACACTACTATGTAAAGAATAACTACATTTCACATATTTCATACTCAAATCTATCTCCAATTCCGGTTAGGTCGGCCGTGAAATCGTATTTCACATCTTGTTTCGCCCTGAACCTGTCTATTGTCTAAGCGTGCCTTAAACAGGACATGTTGACAGTGTTAACACCAACGACATGACTTGGTATTGGTAGACTATTCCAGATGTTAACAATATCAATATGCGCACAAAAATAGTGCTTTCATAGACCATAGTGAAATCTGTAATTGAGAAGTTTATATTTAGGCCTACTGCCTCTTGTTATAGAACCCGACTGATATGCTAATTTAGGTGACACGTCTGATGTGACCGGCTATGGCCACACATGTGGGGAATTAACAGTAGCTCAAATGAAGCAACTCGCTTCGTCAGATTGAACTTTAATAGACGGCACGCATCGCACACGCATCGGTTACAACTCAAGATAACAGTCGGCACAATTCGTATTGCACACAAGACAGCTACGTACAGACAGACACACAGACGCGCTCATTACAATACTTCGCCACCGCTCCCGCGGATGATACTACAATCTCTGAAGTTATTAAGAAACGTCAAGCCAGTCAAACTGCGTCAGCTGTAGGTTTGTTGATGTCTGATGTCATGGTCTGTTGTCAACAAGATAAACGTCAACACCTGGAAGACAAAAAAGATGATTGTTGGTCCACTGTCACACAACCCGCCTCCTGGGAAAGAGAAATAAAGGAGAAAAGATAAGGGGAGATTGCTCCGGGCCCACACGGGGCGCGTTCATACAGTGTGCATCGTAAATGATTCTAGGCCTATATGGTCGTATCAGCATCAAAAGCAAAATCCCACAAAGACTGTATTTTTACACTTTATTCGTACACTTTTGTCAGTTCAGAAACTTGACAACACGTAACAGCGAAACAGGGCAGATTAATCACGCAAACCGACGTAACAACATCGCCACCTGTTCACAGCCGCACAACAAATGCGTCTAAAATTTCACCTGAAATAATAATTACATCAGTAAGAATGACAACAATAACGTTCTATATAATCAGTTAAGTTAATTAGCAGACAGCACAGATCGAATACGACGAATGCCACAGTTCAATAGCGAACAGACACCACACGTTACAGTAGAGAACGATGAAGACTACATGCGTTTCAACTTGACCGTCATTACAAAGCCAAATAAAATAGCTCAACAAAAATAATTAAACCAAAGTGTCGCCCTAACGGGACGTAACCGTACTGGCCCGACGTGCAGTGTCGGCCGCCCGACCGCCCACGCGCCAGGCCCGGCGGCGGCCGACCGCCCACGCGCCCGGCGGCCGGCCCGCACGCCCGCCGGCAGCGTTACAGACGACGACAGATTAAAGACGCCAGCGAGCAAAACAATACTTGCCCATTAGGCGGGCGAGTAAAAACAAATATAACAAAACTAAGATAAAGTTCGACAACTAACTTCTGACTACGAATGAAACGGAATGAACTTTTCTACTCCGCAGTTCCACTTTCAACATCCGTTAACAACCACAAACAAATAAATGTCAATTTAAAACTACATTCGTGATCAGATCATGTGTAACAAACTAACAAATCAGTGAGCAGCACACAAACGAAAGCAATCACTTCTCCTAATCATTAGCTAGGAGTCCTAGCTAATAACAATGACAATGACTAGATGGCTGTATTGTGTGGAATGTCCACAATACAGTATTCGGCTCGAAGAGCTCGGCTATCCGTACACAAGCTGTTTACTTCCTGCAATCGACGACGCCTTGCTAAAATCTTGTCAACTGCTTCACAACTGTAAGTAAAGCCGGTCTGGATTATGGCACAGGCACTGTAGGCAAATGCCCAGGGCCAACGACGTCGAACGGGCCTAAGAAAAACGGCTGCAAAATATTTTGAACATATGTCCGCCAATCAATCACTAATTTTTTATGCATTATAAGCACTAAACGGCGCTTTGTGACGCTTTAGTTAGGAGCGCCTTGTATAAAAAATCTTACTTACTTACTTAAACTGGCGATTTTTTGCACTAATACATCACTTTCACGTAACGACCTGACAGGTCTGTATAATGTATTTGACCGAATTCGAATAACCTTCATCCAGGCTTGATGAGGTCGCATTTCAAAAGCTTGCAATAGGTGAATCACTTCGAAGATCACTTATGGGCACTGAAAATAGCGCCGATTCGATAGGCAATATATCACTTCTTATTAGTGGTCTGTAGTAACAACCACAGAATAAAAATACGTAATTGACACATTTTAAAAATTTCCACAAATCACAGGTTTCAAAAAATGCCAACAAATTCTAAAAATAAAATTCACTGAGCATGTGACAAGATGGCAGAAAAGCCTAAAAATATAACACACACAGTCGCCACATGTACACATCTCCGTTTAGATATTTCCAAAAAGCAGGCACATAGTACGGGCCTTTGTCTCAATAATTATGTTAAAACTCACTTTTACTTCTCAGCTGTCGCTTCTTAGTTCAAACAAGTTAAACGTGTTTTCTCTTAATCTGCACTGTCTGTTTAGACCTGATAATTCCTAATTATTATCTGCCCCATAGCTATAGCATGCATCTGTGCGTGTGTGTGTCTGTCCGTCTGTGGACACTCTCACGGTCGCATTTCTTCGTCGATTTTCACCAAATTGAACACAGACATGTAAACCCCCAAAAGTAAGAACGAGTTCGTTGGGGGTCAATATCGCCCCACCCCTGCTCTTATTTTCTCCCTAAAAGCTCCCGTTTTTGACCCAGAGGTCCTGAAAACCCATGCAGAAATGAAAAACGCAATATCTGCCTTAAATGTTCACGAATCACCGAAATTCTCGCATCTTATAGAAAATCGGGGTCGGGAAACGCGATGGTGACGTCAGATTTTTGACCGGAAGTCATGGACTTGTAAACTCGGCTATGGGGCAGATACCATGTTCCACAGAACGTATTTCTTGTATACCATAAAACGACGGGTTTTCAACTCTCCGTGGATGGACGCTTATTTATTTTTGCTCTCCAACTTGGCAACTGAGATAGGCCTAGCCGCCTATTTGCAAGTTACTTGTTCAATCAGCGAAATTTTATGCATTTACGTGGTTTAGAAGTGTCTCTTATTCACACATTTTAACGCATTTAAAACCAGCAGCCATGTATTAACGCACTGCAGTAACAATGCGTCAAACATGCACCGTTTCCAACACGTTACCACTTTTACATTGTACGTGACCTTGAGATGTCCTTCAGCTTTGATATGACTCAAGCTATATCCACGTACACTTTCCACTTCTTGTGCAAACACATCTGAGCTAATATGTGCTACCTACATTTGCTGACCTACGCGATTTAGAAATGATTTAAATAGCTGAAGTAACCATCGATAATGGACACTGGCGCCTCTCAAAGACCATTTCTGTCACTGTAATGTGTCCCTTATTTTGTATATTTTCCAAAATTATCATTTATTTAAGAAAATAAAGGGGTCACATGATCGTAACATGGGAGTAATCATACACGCATATGCAGTACTCATGATGATCAATCTGTACATCAAATCTGTAGCATTCAGCTTCATTTCTTTCAAAGACGGAAAGGACAATACAGAATTTACAAACAGGATTGGTCTGTGTGATTAGGTAATTCCGCAATGTTATCATTTGATAGAGAATGTAGCACCTCCTATTTGCTTTCAACGGGTAATTATGTCACAATTTTGTACTGTTTCTGAGAAACTGCAAGTAACTGGTCGAAAACTGGATTTTTTTCTATCCCACAAGCATTTCGCACCCCTGTTGGGATGATTCTGTTGGATTTCAAACGCTGGCATCAGAAAACTGCATTTGCTAGACTAACAAGCGGCGTTGGTCGAGTGTTTTGATATTAACTACGGCGTGTGATGGACAGACATGGCACATGGACAGCAAGCCACAACACATGATACACCAGCATAGTGTCACGTAATCAAAATAAAAAAACAGTACAAATACAGAATGAGTGAAAAAGATGCAGATATGACTTAACATACATGTACACCGAGAAGACAGATATTTAGGCTGAGTCTGATGGGAACTAAATGCACTGTAATATAAAATATTCCACATAAATTGTGATCATAACCATACCAAAACATTACCTGAACAAGCAATCAGTGTACTGTAGCAGTAACTAACTAAACTAATCAACTAACTTAACAGATCATGCCAATTTAGCTGTCTGTTATCACATACTGTAGCAACAATGCCAGTTCTGATTCATGCCAGAATCATTATCTTTTTACTAACAAAGCATTTGATTGAGATCCTTATTGCACATTGCAGTTAACTTAGTCTCACTATAATAAATAAACAAAAATATACATGCATGCAAACATCGGCTACTTGGAATGTGCATAAAACATCACACTTGAGGGCAGTAATTGCAGGTGAGAGCTGGCAAAACTGAAAGTAATGTACTGGTATATAAACTAGCCCCGTATGAGACTGACGGTCGACTCTTCGCAACTAATGTTTGTGCCAAGTTCAAAGTCATGTGACACAAAAACTAGGACAAATATCAAAATCTGGCTCTATCAAAGTTAGACACTGTACCCTAGTTTAAGAATCCGTGGTCAGTTGCCAGCTCCCACTGCAAATGGCGGAGACAGCTGTTAAAAGTGGCCTGATTTCCAACTTGGAAAAACTCGTACTGTATACCATCGTGCATCACTCATTGACCTCTACATACACGCAAAATTTCATTGAAATCGAAGAAACGTTTTGTGGACGGATGGACGAACGGACGGACATTTGAAACCGGCTTTATTAGGTCGACTCTGTCAAAGAGTCGACCTAATAAGGAGACAATACAAACATATCTGAACTGATAAGCATAACTATAAAGACGTCCAAAATCCATAAAGAAGTTTGACGGATACAAAAAATTTAGTGAGGAAAAAGGAAACTAAACGAGAACCGGAGATATGTGTACCGGTACTGACAGAAGTTGGTTGGGTGGTTGGGAGATTAATGTCCCCTTTCAGCACCAAAAAATAGGATATATAAGGGACAAGGTCTTCAGTAGAGATTTAGTTCTGCAAGGTTAAGGATGGCCAATGATACAGTAACCTCCCTACATAGTTGCCTTTTTGTTCAGCGACATCACAAAATGGTAAAGGATAGGGGAGACTCATTTAAGTTATTATGCTAGCGCCTTCAACCGGGTGAAAACTAATCAACCACAACAAGACCTATTTATCAGTTCAATGTGATATCTTGTGCAATTGCAGTTCTTCAGTTCCTATAACATGTCACTGCCTAACAACTCTCGTTGTATAATATCCTTTCTGTGTTGGTCTGGCTTTGGAATGCTTCTCTTAGGTAAAACCCAAAAGAAACATATGGGGAACCTCCCACCCACGGTACCGGACCTGCCCCCTCCATCCCCTACTGAAAAAGTGTAGGTAAAACCCAGATAAAGCACCCGGGGGATCTCCCACCAATGGTACCAGACCTGCACCCTACAGACAGCAGTGGATGGGCAGATGCTAATACACATTATGCACGTCACTAACAGAAGCTGCAGTAACAACATACATTCAAGGTCTTAAACTGTTAGAATAAAAACATAACTTCCAAACAGAACGAATTCATCTAAGAAAGAAATCACATTACAAGAAAGCCCTAACGCTGACCCCAGTGGCATATTTCGAATTTTCAAGGGGGCCCACCCCCTTCTAAAATCCAAATGTCTTAGTTCACTTTCCTCTGGCCACTCAATGTGACTTTTGAGTATGAATTCATCAGTTTTTATCAGATAATAATTTTTCAACTACCAAAAAAGGGCCCAGGCACAACTGCCTCTAAAAACGCCACTGCTGACCATAGCACTAACTCTACACCTTTGTCCATAAAAACGTGCCTCTTTGTTTTCTTTTACTATAACTTCCTGGTTGGTTTGAGTTCTCTTCAGTGCTCCAACACTGTTGGTTGGCAATCCCACATGTAGAAATCTTCATCCTTCATCAATTATCCCCATTCTTTCCAAACAGTGAAGGAAAACTAGAAGACGTACTTCAACGCCTCAGCGTCGACATGGCTGCCTTCACCATCTCGACGGCCTGCTGTGACCTTGACCTTTGACCTCCAGAATCTAACCAGGTCATCAGTAAGAGCTAGTGGTTGGTTATTCCCTGCAAGATGTATCAAGACTGCTCAAGCCATTCATGAGATATCATGGTAACAACATTTGTCTGGATGAACGTATAATGAACTACTGAAGACACGCCCAGACGGGCAGCCTGAAAACATAATGCTTTCACTGACATTGTCTGGTGGTGAAGACAATCAAGAAACCAACCTGAAAACGGCAGTTCCGCACACGTACATTTTTGTTAGAATTATACGTAGAAAAAAAACGTGTCACAAACAGCAGACAGCGCACCATGCACAACATGTAACGGTCGAAAAACGTATATCGCAGCACAGGACGTTAACAACGACAGCATTTCAAAAATAGTTTTAAAATATGTAACAGTCGACAACATCGAACACGTTGAACGAACTGCCAATTACAGTCCGCCCTGTATACATGATAGAATCAACATGCAATTCTCAGTAATTCCATCAGAGATAATCACATAAACATTTCTCAGGTATACAGCGGGATCAAAGGGCAGCCAGGTTCTGCACATTGAACACACTCAATATGAACATTTTTTTGATAGTAGAAAGTCGCTGGATAGGCTGACTTTCTTGTTGAATGGCAACGTGGGAGAGATTCACTCGCACATTGGGACCATTTTTCACAAGAGGAAGTGTTTCTAAAATCCTGTCTCAATTATGCCTTAAACGGACAATGAATTCACTTGATACAATAGCATGTGACATGTACACTGAAACATACAACTAAGCCAACAGCCGGGATGCTTAGTGTCGCATCCATGAAACTGACCAATCACACTCAACTTGCTCAGCCTACTGATCCGCTGACTCCGCCCACTCATGCCGTAAGCCTCATTAAGGGAAGATGTAGCTTTAGTCAGTCAGATTATGAATATTTATAGATGCAAAACGGTACCATGCCATTAAACAACCACACTGAACCACATCTATTCATCAGATTTCAAGCTCTAATTTATGAAAATTAATACGACAGCAATAGGTCCCTTCCACTTAACAGAGAAAAATCACTTTATTCAGTTTACTGTTTTACTTTTTTTTCGGCTAATTTCATTGTGAATTACTCATTATTAAACAATAAAATACGATATGACACAAGGTGACATGCAATATTTAACAAGAGCTCAAAAACCAACGGGTTTACCACAATGATGAAAGTAAAAATAATTGCAACAATGTAATTACCAAGAAATATAAATTACTGTAATAATGATAGACATTTCCCCTAACAAACATTTACTACAACTATTATAGTTATAATAAAGCATGATTTTACACAATGATTTTTAATATTACCAAAACTCGGCGATACCGCAAAATATCAGTTCCAACATCAATAGACATATCATTATCAGCATGCCAATGCAGACAACACAAAAATTCAACTATTCATTATCAGTTCATTTCACTATCATAAATTACCAAACACTGTGAATAACAAAACTGCCACATTTATGCATTACCATCACAAAGATCATTGGAATACGATGACAAACGCAAAAATTGAAAATCTTCAAAGTCCTTCTGGCTTTTCGAGTGTTGTGTCGTAGGCGCGAATCAGGTCCGACTACAGAAAGAAACACAGAGATCTTATACACATACAGTACCAGACTACTAGACTAGAGAAAGAAACACAGAGATCTTATACAAATACGGTATCATGACAACATTTGCCCTTCAATGCTTTTTCACAATGATGGTCGTTTCACAAGAAGGCCGTTGGGCCTAAAAACTATCCACACAACTTCTCTTTTGGGGCACACGGCCCATCCCAGAGTAATTCTATAAAAGGCTGTTTAAATAAAATCTAAAAACATACAGGGTGGGCCAAAAAGTGAACCATAATCTTTTTCACTGTTATGGTTGTTAATAACAAGCAGGGTATGAGTAATCAGTAGAGCAAGGAAGCTAAACAGTGATGAGGTTATGTAGGTTGGGAGGATTATGTAAGTGACAGAAGCAGGCATTCCATGCATTCAGTTATTTGAGCCAGTAAAAAGGGTGTAAGATAGGGAGTGGTATGACAAGACTTATCAACAGTGCAGGCAAGAGAGTTCTCAGTCTGTTACAGGTGGGTGTTTGTGACTTACAGTAATCAAGTTTGGAGTGAACAATGGAGTGGCAATGGTACAAGCAGATGAGGAATTGAAGTAAGAAAGGATACAGCAAACTTGATGAATATTATGATAAAAGCAGGCTTTGGAGATGAAACAAAACCTGAAAAAGTGAGGGGCTCATCAAAAATGGAGCCAAGTTTGCAAGCAAACTGGGAAAAGTCATATCTTGTAACATTGTCGCTTATTCAATTATTCTCATCAACTTTTAGTTTACACTCAACTACAATAAGAAATTTCAATTAACATAATGGTTGCACTAAAATCGAGAAATAGGTACAGTTTTTGTTATCTGCTATTTTTAGGTTACGATGGGAAACAGTCGAGTTATCAGAACAAAACAAACAAGGTGTCGCCCTAACAGGACGTAATCGTACTGGCCCGCCATGCGGTGTCGGCCACCCAACCGTCCATGCATCCAGCCCGGCGGCGGCCCACCGCCCACGTGCTGGCGGCCGGCCTGCCGGCCCTTCAGCAGCGTTGCAGACGATGACAGACGATGACAGACGCTAGCCAGCAAAACAGGGGGAAGACAAAAATTTTAACTGAGTAAAAACTT
>Ga0209363_1002074_pt1 | contig 10271 bp, 8 predicted proteins | sample WorMetexBAHAMAS3_FD_187385 | JGI IMG/M metagenome (GOLD analysis project Ga0209363, IMG submission 187385) | Marine gutless worms symbiont microbial communities from Max Planck institute for Marine Microbiology, Germany - Inanidrilus exumae... | ecosystem: Host-associated > Annelida > Digestive... | reverse complement strand
CCATTAAAATTTGAAATTTCAAAAATTTAAGATGGCGCCGGCCGCCATGCTCAAAAATCGAAAAAAACGCCATATCTCGGCCGCGGTTTAACCGATTTTGACGAAATTTGGCACGCTGGTGCAGTTCGACCCTCTTGACCGTTCCGACCGTTAAAAATTTGAAATTTAAAAATCCACAGCTACGGGCATCAAGTTAAAATCAACCTAGTGACTTTTCAGTATTTACTTAATATTTTTAAGCACTACATGTACATCACGACATCAACAGCATACAGGATACGGTATTCTGTTACTATGCGGACAGTTCAGTCATGGAGTTGTGAACTTGGCTATGGGGCAGATACCATGTTCCACAGGACGTATTTCTAGTATTCATATTCACTTCAGTCTCATACCTTTATTCTTCAAACCTTTCTTCCATCAGTCAAGCTTTCTAATCAGATCTTCGTTGTCAGCTATCACAAGCAAATCATCGACATATAACAGCTCCCACAAGGCAACTCTAAGCTCTGTGGATATCGCCTTCACCACTATCACAAACAGTAGTGGTCATTTGGCTTAACGCTGAGCCTTGGTGAACTTAAATGCCTTGCAGAAATATGGGAGAACTACAAAGAAACAGGTTCAACCAACATTCTCAAGGTGAACAGTTGCCTCTAGCATCTAATGCTGCTGTAACAGCAAGAGCATCTTTTTCACTCTGCAACTTACCAAGTCTACCAAGCAGCATTTGTCCAATGTCTTTCATTTCATTGTAAGCATGCAATCCTTCCATATATGTGTTTAGCTCTTCTTCTTTGTAACCCCTTCAAACATTGACACAATTAAGTAATGCAATTAAAAGTCGAAATTCACCTACCATTGAGAAATTTACCGAGGCTGATGAGACGACTGAGCCATGGTACAATGTTTTTTAGGTCGATTCTTCTTAGTCAACCTAATAAAGTGGGTCTCAAATGTCCGTCCATCCGTACGTCCGTCCACAAAAAGTTTGAATGAATGCATGAATGAAAACCATTTATTGCCTCAAAAACATGACATAGTTAAACGAAAACAGTATCATCATAGTGAAATTTGGCATGTGCGTAGAGGTTGATGAGTGATGCACAGCGGTATACAGTATGACCCAATCCAAGGTCAAGGTCACGAGCCCTTCAAAGTTGGAAATCCGACCATTTTCAAAAGCCATCTACTCCGCCATTTACAATGGGAGCTGGCAACTGACCACTGATTTTAAACTAGGGCACAATATCTACATTTGACCGTGCCGGATTTTTGATATTTGGCCTAGTTTTTGTGTCACGTGACTTTGAACTTGGCAGAAACGTTAGTTGTGAAGAGTCGACCGTCAGTCCCGCACTGGGCTAATTTATTTATCATATAGACACAATTTTAATAGCAATTTTCAAGCTTTACTGAAGTGAGCTTGAATGCCCCTTGATCTTCCTTTTTTTCTGAAGTAGAATCTTAGTGGATAACTGCTATAGCTTTTTATGCTCTTTCTGACACCAAACCAACCAGTGTCTACGTACGGAAGGCAATTCAAAGCACTGCCCAACCAGTGACGACCACTCAGTGTCCCTGTCCTCTTCCTGTCTGGATCCACCAACCAACTTTTGAAGGAAGGGACGTTTACACAATGAACTAGAAATGTGTGGCACAGCCTAGAATGTAGCCCACGTGGCATAATAGTGACGCCCTATAGCACATAGCTATAGGTGAAACAAAACTGAGTTATCACACCGGAAACCTCAGTACCGATCCCCAATAGGTCTAGGAGTAACGCGAATGCAGCCAAACTGCTGATTGATGAGGGGTGTACACCTTTGACCATCTTAAACTCTGGAGTTACTGGACCAAGTACACCAAATGTCTACACAATGTAGCCAGATCATTGTAGATAAACCTTTTCAAATAAGAAAGAAGTGCAATATTGCAATCCATTTCCGAATGCCAGGGCGACGAAAATAAAGGCGAATAGGCTGATTTTGCCAATTTTGACGCTAAAATTGGTTGCCATGGCAACGTCCCTTGAGCGATTGCAATAGGAAGGTCAGATCCTTAATCTATGATCAAATGCCTACCACAAGATGAAAATTTGGTAAAATCGGTCAGTACATCCTGAGATAATTTGTCTCGAAGGATTTATTTTTTTAAATAAGGGGGTGCACGCCGACGGCCCTCTTAAACTCCGGAGTTGCTGGACCGAAGTTCACCAAATTTACAAACAATATAGCCAGATCATCACAAATGAACGTTTTAAAACTGGAATGGCGATATTGCAATGCATTTCGGAATGCCAGGGCTATGGTTAAAGGTGAATAGTCAAAATTTGCCAATTTTGACCCTAAAATTGGTTGTCATGGCATCGTCCCTTCAGCAATCGGAAAAGGGAGGTCAGGCGAAAATTTGGTGAAAATCGGTCAAGTAGATCGTGAGATAATAATTTGTCTCAAATTATTTATTTTTTAAACAAGAGGGTGCACGCCGACGACCCTCTTAAACTCCGGAGTTACTGGACCAAAGTTCACCAAATGTTTAAAGGATGTAGCGAGATCATCATAGATGAATCTTTTAAAATCAGAAGTGCCATATTGCAATCCGTTTAAAATGCCAAGACGAGGATGTGAATAGGACCATTTCGCCAATTTTGATGCTAAAATTGGTTACCATGGCAAAATCCCTATATCGATCGGAAATGGAAGGTCAGATCCGTAATCTAAGATCAAATACCTACCACAGGGTGAAAATTTGGTAAAAATCGGTCAAGTAAATCCTGAGATAATTTGCCTCAAAAATTGATTATTATTAATGAGGGGGTGCACACCGACGACCCACTTAAACTCCGGGAGTTACTGGACCAAAGTTCACCAAACTTACACACAGTGTAGCCAGATCATCACAGATGAACTTTTTAAAAATCAGAATGGTAATATTGCAATCCGTTTCGGAATAGTTCGATTATGCCAATTTTGACCCTAAAAATTGTTACCATGGCAATGTCCATTGAGGCATCGGAAAAGGGGGTCAAAAAGGCAATCTACGATCAAATACCTACCATATGGTGGAAATCGTTTCAGTAGATCCTGAGATCAATTTGCTCAAAGGTTTATTTAAAGAAAAGAAAGAAAAAGCAATTAATGCAAACACAAAATATAGCCTACGGGGCAGGCGTGCAGGCTAAATTATATAAAACAAGGCAATCACACACAGCAACGTTTCCCCTGGTGTCGCCATCTGGCGAACTCGGAACATAAAGTCATCATCTGTGATTCTGCCCCTCTCGGCGCTACCGTTATTATGTGAAAACATATCGTCATCCAGAAAACAAACGACAAGTACATAATGTATCGCACTGACGTCAGAGCAGGACCGAGCCATGGCCACTGTACTTAAAGTGTATAGAAACTTTTGCATAGCTTGGATGTGTGGTTTTTGAGGTATGACAGCAGATAGAAAGACATGCTCATAGCAATACTTCACACTCCTAACATCTAGTGCATTGTCACCGAAGCAAATTAACTGACATTCCAACCGAGTACATTTACACAGTAAATTTTACATGAGGCTCAGCTACCGCAGAGTGACCGTACGACGCACCATGTTAGCAAATTTGTGCCATGTTTCACGAGGTACTGGAGTTAGAAGGTTTCAAACAGCACAAGTGACCTTTAAGGTCATTCAAGGGTACTGGCAATGGTGCCATTCGATAGGCCACATACATTTCCTATTAGTGTTCCAATAATAATAATAATAATAATCCGATTTGTAAAGCGCCAGAACTGCAACTATGCCTTTATCTTGCACTGTTAAGGAGATATTATCACTTATTTCCCAAAATTTCAAGAGGTCACATGACTCTGAACACATCCTTTTGGGGCTAGTGTATCATGCATGCACAAGTACTCCTCTGTATCTACGAGAACACAAAATTTGAAGTGCCTAGCTTCACTGATTCCAAAGATATGACTGGGGTAATTTTAAAAAATTTTAAAACTGGTTACGTGATCCTGACCACGCCCACCTACCAGGGGGTAGTCTGCCATCCCAAGGCTAGCACGTGACATATTCTACCTCCATACAAAATTTAGTGACTCTCACTTAAGCCATTTTGGAGATATGATTGCAGGCATCAAAACTGAAAAAGGGTCATGTAACCCTGACCATGCCCGTGAACTGACCACGCCCCTTTCAGGGATGATTTGTCATACGAGGGCTAGCACTTACTACAATCAACCTATCTACGACATTTGAAGTCTCTAAGTCCACTCACTACGAAGATACGAAAGGCGATACAAAATATCGAAAAAGGGGTGGTTTGGGGTCACTCAAGGTCACTGGAAACAGTGCCATTCGACACAGCACATACGAGTTCCTGCAAGCGTTCCTTAATTACTATGCCCCTATCTTGCACAGTTTCTGAGATATAGCGAGATACTGGTCGAAAATCGGTGCTTCTAACCTACCTCTATTTGGTGCCCCTGTTGGGGGTGACCGCGACAGAATATCGCCGAGATATTTGGCATCAGAAAACTAGAGTCCAACTCCATAGGGTATCATACAGCATAGTTTGTGTGATCCTATGTTTCGCCATTTTGGTACAATACCGGCATGCGACAGATGAATGGACACACGAAGACATCATATACCATGCTAGCATAGTCATGCGGAAAAATGTGTAAAATGCAGCTAAGAACAATGTGCACAGGAAGAAACTACAAGACAACTAACTGACTGATAAGCTTTTCTATCTGTTGACTAAGTTCAGCATCTTTTAACTCCAGGCCTGCTACTTCCTGCTGTAAAGCGGTTGAATTCTCTGCAACCGCTGGAGAACTATCAGGACATCGCATCTGGACAGCATAGTTATTAAAACGATGTTCATGCAAATGTCAATATTAAGGCTAAATTTTAACAATTGCTCACTGAAAATTTTTTAATCAATCAATTGCTTATACATGTATTTCTATATTATAAATTTGTGATGTTCAAAACCACTTTCTGTATTTCAGCTTTTCATTTGTCTTAGTAATGTTAACTGTGGATAAAATTCACTGAAGGAATAATGTAACTTCTCATGTCAAATGCATATTATATGTTCTGCACTGATTAATCGATTATTTTTCAAACGACAACAGACTGAGATAGATGTCATTTAAAACAAAGCTTCTCCTATAAATATATACACCATGTCCGGAAAAAGGTGCCACTATATTTTTGCCTCTAACTTTGCCAAATACTGATCGATTTTCTAAATTCTTTCACCGACGGACTTAGCAGTAAATATGTAGTATATCAATAATAAAATATCACATCACCCCTCAAACGCGTCGACACACTACGTGGTGAAATATTAATGTCAGAAAAACAGCAACAACCGGAAACGTGTACAGTGATTTAGGAATGGTCGGATCTTATACTGACACATTGTTACAAATTTACTGCTGAGTCTGCCTTGAAAAATTTTTTAAAATCAGTTGATATCTGGCAAAGTTATCAATAAGAAAGTTCACTGCCTCGAGCTCCATTTGCACTGTACTGTTCTGCTGAGAGATGAAGAACTCGCTTGAGATCTAATGCATGGCGGGCAGTAACTGTTATAACAGCATCACGTTACAATAGCAGCCCTCAATAACCTTGACTCAGTGATCGACAAGCATCAAACTTGTGTTTTCTCGATCAATTGTGACTCGACGACTGATGCCTTCAGTGACTGTCTGAATGTTGTTCATGTGCGCAAGCATTTTGTTGTGAAGGCTATCTTCTTGGTTGTTGCAGTTGCATAGAGTTGGTGATTCTTTGGGTTTTTCGGTGTGACCACTGTAAATATCTTTTGGTTAGTTAACAAAATTGTGCTAACATCATTGGATAAATATTTTTCAGCAACTGCTTTGAATGGCAGTTCACTCCACTCCACTATTAAGCATGGCACAAACATATTTGAGCAGTGATGGAATATTTTATTATCGCTTTACTACAAATTTACTGCTAAGTCTGTTGGTGAAAGAATTATGAAAATCAGTCAGCATTTGGTAAAGTTAGCGGCAACATTATAGTGGCACTTTTTTTCTGGACACAGTGTATAATAAACAGAGAAAAATCGTATGAAATGGTGAATATGAATAGTATTAACTGTATTATTATTGTTATTAATTTATTATAACATGGGTACTGATTACAGTGACACTGTCGTTAAGACACTGCAGAGGCAATTTACATCACTGGGCTGAGTTAGTGGTCAACAAAGCTAGAATGATGTAAGAATGTCTTCAGACTTGTATTTTCCTAAACTAATACAAATTTTACATATAAGGGACAGATGAACAGAAAAATTATTACTGGCATAATTCTAAATTACTACTTACAGCAATGACATACACAAACTGATCAGCTGACAAAGTACTCAGTAACTACTTACTGGAGACTTGAATGCAGCATGTAGTCGTTTTGATGAGCCACTGCCCGAATGAAAGCTGTCATTAATAACACACAAAATAAGCAACCACGTGAAATATGATTCAAAGTAACATTATGTTCATAATGCCCACCTTGTGGGCACTATGAACTATCTGTCGTCTTAAGCAGGTCTGCCAGCTGCTGGGACCTAACGTCACATCCACTCGTCTCTGCGTTCATGTTGAGCAGACTTGATTATTGCAATGCAGTACTTGTTGGTCTTCCAAAGTCTACTACTAAACCATTACAGCGTGCACAGAATGCAGCAGCGAGACTGGTCACTCGGCTAGGACCGCGTGACCACTTCAGCAATGCTCTACGCAGTTTGCATTGGCTGCCTGTACAAGAACGTATAACATACAAGCTCTGCTTACTCATGCATCTTGTCCACAACAATCGTGTGACGTCTTATCTGTCCGACAGTGTTACCGCCACAGACAACCTCAGCCGTAGTGCACGACTTCGGTCCGCCAGCAGCCTCCACTACAAGCAACTGAGAACAAGGCTGAAACTCGGCGAGCGCAGCTTCGCGTTCGCTGGGCCAGCGGCTTGGAACACTCTTCCGTCATCCGTTCAAGAACTGTCTGACACTCAAAGTTTCAAAGCTACCTCAAAACCGTTCTTTTTCAGTGATGTTACTGCTGCAGTACCTCGTTTTAATTAATTTTCTTTTTTAATGTTTTACAGTTTTATAGTTTTTAACATTGTAACACGCTGGTCACACTATTAGCTGTAAGCGATACGATACGGTAGATTAACGTGCGCTCAAAAGCTGACGAGATGGCCAGATTAATCTAGCGCACGGCCCAGAAACGAAAAATAAGGAAAAAATAAAATCAAAAACCAAGTAGCTCAGAAGAAACGGTGCAAGGAATAGTCCACGGAGGCAGTCCGGGAGGAAGAAGTGAAACTAAGGGGGGAAGGATTTGTGAAAGAGGTAGGTTTTAAGCCCGGAGTGAAAGGTAGGAAAAGGAAAGGAAAGCGAAAAGGAAAAGGAAAGCGTTGGTATTTTTATGAACTTACGTGAGTGACTGAAGCAGTAATACATCTTCAGGCTGCAACACTAGCATTAGCAATGGATGCAACAAAATGCATTGCAGCAGAGGCTGAAAGGCTTGCACAGAGACGGGAGATGCGGGTCCCAAGGGCTTCTGGCGGGCTGTGATGTCAGAGACGAAGTGACGGACAAACTGTGAGGATCGGGCAAGTCACAAAGTGCAAAAATGTGGTCTGGTCAGTTGCCTTGCTTGACCGACTACAGAATGCAGAGTACACAAGTCTGCATGTACTCTGGTCCACGGTCTACATTTACAGTCACACTGTGTGCTGTCCATTGTGTCGGATGACCAATTGGGTCAAACTGCATATTTAGATTCACGGCTGGCAAACTCACCACTTGCTGTATATCAAGTGAGTCCAACTCGTGTACTGCTGTTGTGGTAATCAGTATAGAATATACTTAAAATATGGTAATGTACCTTAAATTAGAAAATATTGCTCTGTTTCAGAAAATTTGGGTCACTGAATTGAATGGTGGTGCCACAAAAATTATGAACTGAAGCTCATGACTAGCTGTTTCTTGCATGCACAGTGAAAAATTGCCAAAATTGCCTGAAACGTTGGCAAATCAACATAATTTCAGTCCTTTTACGTGAAATCAACGTCACTGAATGACGATGATAGCAGATGTCCGACCAAAAGTGGAAATGCAATCATTTCTACACATGCGTAGTGACAAAATGGCAAAAATCATGACAGAATGTACCCAATGGATCAAATATCCCACCATTTCTGCACACACAGTGAAAATACAACAAATTCACTCAAGATGTTGTCAAATCACCCAAATTTCATACTGGGTCCCTTCTAAAGTTTCTGGAATTGCAAAAAGACATTGTACTCAAATCTCGTAATAAAACAGCAAATGTAATGCACAAAAACTGCAGTTTATACACAATGTAAATGGCGAAAGATTGAAAAATGCAAAAATTAAAAATCAAAATCATCAGCAGCAGTGCATTGACATTCAGACCATGTCATACTGGGTAACGGTAACCTTTTCATGATTTGTGCAGTTTTTGATGTGTCGCCATTAAAATTATGAATAAACTGCTTTTTGCATTTAAGTACAAATTATGATTAAGAATGTTTCCATAATTGATCACTCCGATTCTAATGAGGTTGGTAATGAAGTCAAAGTGCATCTAAAACTCACCTAGACATAATTCATGTGAATAAACAGAAGTAACATCAAAACTTCCTTATAGTTACAATACATGCTCAGAACGTGCACTGAAATGAAGTAATGCAAAAATCTAATATCTTTAGATTATGGAAAATCACGAAAAATCACCGTTCTTTGCTTGTATGTGCAGCTGATCGAGGAGTAGTAAATGCAACCCTGGAGCACACAACCCTGCTAGGGGTTGTATCTGTTATATTGCTTGATGTGATGGGAGTAGACTGAGACATAGATTGTGATTGTCAACACAGTCAAGGAATGAACTGCAGTAAACCGACACAAAATACAGTCACATCATTGAACAGCAAGGAAAAAATTGCTGCTTATAATACACAATAAACAAGTCATTTTAAAAATAAAATCCTGTAATTGAAAGCTGTACAGAACAAATGTATCAGTTCACTTGTTGATTCAATATATCAATAAAGCCATCTCAGATCTGTCCATCTGTTGGTTCATCATCCCATTTCTGCCTTGTGAAGAAACGGTAAAAATACATAACGTTTCAACACCTGTGGTAACCTATAATTTTAGTTTTTCGAGTCTGACATCAAAGATCTGGGCAAAATAACAGTGGGAGCACACTCACATGCTTTCAAACGATCAGGAATTCAGGATAAGTAAGATGTCTTAATGCTGGCATAATCTCTGTTGTCCTATTTGATAGTGTGTATGAAACATGTGTGAAAAACTTCGGGACAGTCCCCCAAAATAAGACCGGCATTATAAAGTAGCACCCATGTGACATTCATAACAATTTCCCAGTCACTGTTGGCGCGTCTCGGAGATACAGTTGTAGTGATTAAATAAGAAAAGACAAGAGCTAAAGCTTAAGTTGCCCTTCTATGGATGGACGATCAATTACCAGCCCCCTAGTCCACAACTCTGTCAACCTAGGCTACAGTCAACAGCACAGTGCCTTCACTCCAACCCCCATAGCCCAAACTGTATGATCAGATCAGATCAGAGATGACAAACAGGTACAGGCAATAGCCTCTATCACTAGCAGCAGGGGTGGTTCTACGTTGGGGCAGGGGAGGGCAATTGCCCCCAAAACCTCAGTCTTGCCCCCACAAAAAATATTTTGGTTATAGCAGCAGTACACAGTGTTAAAACCTACATATGGTGTAAGGCGTTATTGACATCGGTAAAAAATTTGAAATTTCCTATATGCCTAAGCATGAGATAACCAAAGCCAATGGTCCAAATCGCAATCAAAATCGCTAATATTCCCATAGGCCCTATCCATAACTATGACTCATGAGTTGACTAGTGTTCATACTTATCGGTTTACTTATTTAATATTTACACTAAATGTGCTGTAATGTGCATTTATTTTGCATGATATATGTACCTGACTCATTCTTTTCCATATTCTTTTAATGGAGAATAAACATAATAAATTAGTTGTCATTTATAGGCAGTTACAAAGTGCAAATTTATGCTTATGATGCACCAAAATACTCCACCTGGACCCATTGAGGGAGCTAATGCGCTCTCCCAGACTCCGTAGCCGCAATTAGGGGGCTACTTCAAAGGGGAGGGAAGGGAGGAAAGTGAGGGGAAGGGATGG
>Ga0209363_1002073_pt1 | contig 10272 bp, 10 predicted proteins | sample WorMetexBAHAMAS3_FD_187385 | JGI IMG/M metagenome (GOLD analysis project Ga0209363, IMG submission 187385) | Marine gutless worms symbiont microbial communities from Max Planck institute for Marine Microbiology, Germany - Inanidrilus exumae... | ecosystem: Host-associated > Annelida > Digestive... | reverse complement strand
TTCACATAATCATTGTATATTCTGAGTGACAGGTGTATTGTGATTCTGTATTGTATGCTCTTGTTTTAATGTTTTAATGTCTCATGTACAATCCAGCATCGAGCTGCTATACCCAATAAACCATTATTGTTGTAACGACATAATCCGAGAATAAGCCGAAATTTCTGCTAAGCAGCGGCTTACAGGTAGGTTTAAGTGTGTGTAATAGTCGATTGGCTGATGTTGATGGCAGGGATCACTGGGGACGACGTTGAAGGAGGTTCGGCCGACGTACATATTCGGAGTTCCGCGAGTGTTCGAGAAGATGCAAGAGGCGATTGTGACGGCCGGTCGGCAGAGTGGCCGTCTGAAGCGTCGCATCGCCGCCTGGGCGAGAAACGTCGGTCTGCGTAGCAACATGAGAGCAATGGAAGGGTCAGTTGTCATGTCATTGGCTGCGTTTTGTTTCTCCAGACGGGATTAATCCAGTCCGAGAGGAGATCAATTCGACGTGATTACATACATACATACATGCATACAAATTTATATAGCGCCAAAATCGTAGAAACGAATCAGAGGCGTGGCGCAGGCCGGGTGACTAGACATTAAAAGCAGACCGGAAGAAGTGTGACTTTTGTTGACGCTTGAAAACGTGTGAGAGTCTGTCTATAGAGCAAATATGTTCAGGTAAAGAGTTCTAGGTTGACGGTGCGGAAACAGAAAAGGAGCGTGAGGAGAAGTGACTTGTAACACCCGTATATGTGTCTCGTCCGGCGTTAAAAAACGACGCAAGCAGTTTCGGTCCGTTAGGGGCAACGTCATGGTAAACAGACCGTAACAACACGTGCGTATGTCATTGTAGGATGTTTGTAATCTATATATAATAAACGGATTGTCGCGATGTGTAGCCACGCGCGTGGCTTACGTGGACGGACGGACGAGCGACGGTCGGGCGGCAGGCACGGGCGGCAGGCGGCTAGCGCATACCGGCTGCGGGCCGGAATAGAGGGCTCGGGCGGCGGCGGGCAAGCCAAAATGACGATGTCACGCCAGGGGCATGGCTTACGAGGACGGACTGACGGGCAGGGGGTTACAAGCAATCCCGCCGCAGAGCGGCGTGACGGCTTGTTTAATTTAAATACTGTTACAACAAGTATGTAGCAACAAGTATGTAAAGAGATTCTTCGGTTATAACAAGTCTGATAGTGTTACTGTTGTTTTATGGAACTGAAACTGCCAACAGCTGATACAGTGTTACACAATCATAGATCTTTGTTTATAGCTTGTTGGAAGAATCATAGGAACTCTATTGTGTCTCTGATGTGTATAGGCCTACACCACGGTCTTAACGTTTGTGAGTGTTTTTGTTTTTGTGCGTTGGTACTTTATACTTTTTTATATTTCTATGGACCCACGTGGTCTGATACAAATAAAATGGTGATGACGATAAGAAAGTGCCGCAGAGAAGTTCAATACATCAATACAATCAGTTGTGCTTTATAATTATAATTTCATTAATTATTTCGCTCGCGGAACTACCCATAAAAGATACTTTTCCACTGCATTCCATCTTATCCGTTTGTTTGTTGTCTGACTATCTCTTGCCCGTATGCAACTCAAGAACAAAAGTTTTTGCGCTGCAATTAAGAACGAAAAAGTCATTTAATGTAAAACTGTCATTTGATATTCAATGGCAATGCATCTGTTTAGTTTTGAAGTCAAAACTTTGATAAAGAAAGTTATGAGATCATGCAAAGTTTACGCTGACTTAAGATTAGAAAACAGGCCTCGAACTTTTGCAATAAAACCGTTATGAAACTACGCAATTTATACACAACAATATGTTAATACTTAGTAGTTAGTGGATGAAGGCCCCAGAGATTCAAAGTTTGGCATCATAGAGGGAAGAATTCTACAGACATTCCTGTTCCAAAGGTCAAGTCAGGACGCTAGACACTTTAGACAGCAAAGATTTGCTACAGAACACGCTGTAGCTTATATACGCTATCAGCTATTAAGTACATATCTAGTTAATTAGGACTATAATATACCCACGCCGACGGTAATCGCGGGGGTGGTATTTTCAGTGATGTTTATCTGTCTGTTTGTTTTTTTTGCACGATATCTAAAAACGATCCAGACCGGATCACTAAACTTGACATAGAGATGTTCCACCAGGAGTTGTGGAACCCAATTTATTTTGGGGTTAAAAGGTTAAAGGTCAAGAGACGAGAGGCGCAAAAACGATGCTGGCGTGTGTCTTTGCACTCTTGTGAGTGCTGGTTTCTTATAGTTGAACGTTTTGTCCAGCGAGAATCAGCTGGAAATGTCAACTGGACAGTGTGGTGGTCTTTGACGACATGCAGGTGAATAATTGCGTTGTCAGGCGGCGAAAGCTGATATGTTACCCGCTGGCGAAGGCTCTCGTGTTCAAGAAGGTTCGTGCCGCGTTGGGTTTCGACCGATGTAAAATCATCATCAGCGGCGCGGCGCCAATCTCGCGACAGACGCTCGACTTTTTCTGGAGTCTTGACGTGCCGATCATGGAGGGCTATGGCATGAGTGAATCTTCAGGTAGCCAGCCGTATTTACCTTTCGTCACGACACTAGCAATTATGGTTTACCATCAGACTATTTAACAGACTGCGGTCAGTATTTCATTGAAATATTGCTCTGAATGCCTCAGCCAGAGATAAGAGATAACCCGATGCTGGTTACAAGAGCCACAATACAATGATAGGTTTCTTCGTCAACCGTCGAGGTTGGATGTCCATGCTGTCCGTTCTTCAAAAAATCATCACTGTCCCAAACAACACAAACCAGTCGTGAAAGGCCAGTTTATAAATTACAACACGGACGTCAAAACTGTCCTTGAAACTGTATGTTGTACCTTCTATACTGATTAAAACTGTTGTTTTCATTATCGGTCTTGAACAGTAACAGTAATGGGGTTGAGAATGGCTGTGTCTGAGATGCAACCAGCGTTATCGGAACTGACAGGCTAGACGGCGTCAACTTCACTTTTTATTGTATGGCATACCATGACTGTCGCCCCAACGGGACACAAAGAAACGCCAAAAACCATGATTTCCAAATTTGGCCACGTACGATTTCCTATTAGTCGGTCTATATCTTGCACCGTTTCCGAGATATTATCACTTACTTCCCATAATATAAAGAGGTCGCGTGACTCCAAACACATCCTTTTGGGGTAATAATTATACCATGCATGCACTATACTTCTGTGTATCAATCTGCACACGAAATTTGAACTACCTATAGTTTCACCAATTCCAAAGATATGATTGAGACAGAATTTTAAAAAAAAACGGGTCACATGACCCTGACCACGGCCATTGGGGGTATTCTGTCATCGCAAGCCTAATACTTCATTTATTCTACTTATAAATTTGGCGACTCGCTTCAGCAGTTCCCGAGATATGATTGTGGGCATCCAGATTAAAAATGGGTCATGTGACTCTGACCACGCCCGTTTTAGGGGTGATTTGTCATCCATAGGATTTAATGCAGTCTACCCGTGTGCAAAATTTGACAATTCTAGCTTTAGCCTTCCAGAGATATTATTGGGGGATCCAAAAATTAAAAATGGATCACATAACTACGACGACATCCCTGTTAAGGGTGATTTCTCATCTATATGCTATGACTTGACATTGACTACCTGTGCACAAAATATGACCACTGTATAGCTTCAGTCGTTCTAGAGGTGTGGTTAGTGCTCACCGAAATTTAAATGGTTCACATGACCTGAACACGCCCCTTTCAGGGATGGTTTGTCATTCGTGGGCTAGCAATTGCGTTTTTGGCGTCAGCAAACTAGAGTCCAGGGGCCATCTTGTGGCGTTGTTTGCGTGATCCTGTGTTTAGCCGTTTTGGTACAGTAACGGCGTGTGATAGACAGACGGACGGACACACGACGACAGCCTATATCGCGCTAGCATAGCGTCGCGCGGTAAAAATTATTAAAAATGATTTCTGTTATAGTCATTGTAAAGTCGCATCTTTCTGTCGAAGACAGCGTCGAAGAACATTTTACACAAATTTCTGTTAGTACGCGAAGTCATTTGTTTTTGTAGGTCCGCATACCTGTAACATGCCATGGAGCCGCCGCATAGAAAGCGTCGGTAAAGAGTTACCGGGATTTTCTACACTGATCCATAACCCGGATAAAGAAGGAAATGGCGAGGTTATTATACGCTTTATCATACACAAGTAGTAGTAATAAGACATTACTAAGTTATTACTTCCGGTTTGGAAATAAATTAAATTTTTACCTCTGATGTAATTTCAGATACTCTGTGGTTAGGTTAGGTTACTAAATATTCTGTGCATGACATTATTGCCATGAATACGACGCTGACACAGCATGTTGATGAGGTTAAGGTTACAGTTAGCCACTGATGTGACAAGACATGTCACGTGACCGTGTAAGAGGTAAGTAAATTTGGTCGCATTTCGTGTCGCTCCTTAAGCCCCGCCTACTAACCGACAATAAATAAGTAAATTTTTGTCGCAACTCCCAACTGACTCGGCGTTTTTAGCAGGTTTATGTTAGTGTTATGGCATTTGGGCCGTAATGGGCTGTACTGTACTCGACATGCGCAATTGCGCAATCGAGAAACAATCGTGTGATTGGTTGGTTGCGTGGCACAGTGGAAGAACGTCGGTCTTTGGCCGGCGAACTTTCCCTGTCCTGCGCTCGACCTGTAGCTGACGGGTAACCACTTATGTGGGTAAACCGTCCGCTTATAGGTCAACTAACCAGGCCAACTCAGCCTTTCGTCCCTTCGAGGTCGATAGATGAGTAATAACCTGCAATAGGATGTCTCTTACCTCAGTTAGGGTTGGCGCCATCTGGTGAACGCTAACGAAGGAAAGGCAGGCGTGGTCTATTTGCAGGTAAAACTGTGATCCATGCCTGAGCACTGAGATATACATAGTATATAAAAGGCGCTATATAAATACTCTTCCTTTCCTTTTCCTTTTTGATCTCTCGAAGACCAGTGTTACTGCCAACGCAAAACCAATAATTCAGTTGTGTGGGTGACATAAAGATGATGAGAGTGATGGTGTGGGTGACGACGTGTGGGTGACATTTTAGACTAGTTAATGACATGTACAGTGGGCGCTCACATTATCCTACCCAGTCAAAATTTACTTATTTATTATTAGTTAATGAGTGGGGCTTAAGTAGTGACATTTAGTGTCATTATGCAGTCACTTGACATGCCTTGTCGCATCAGTGGCGTATATCGCTAACCCCGGCTTTAATTTCCAACCATAACCCTAACCTATGAAAATGTTGAGTCAGTGTTGTATTTGTGATAATGATGCCAGGCATAGAATATTTAATAACCCTAACCCTAACCATAATATATCTAAAAGTAGACCGGAAGTAAACATTTACTTATTTATTGCCAAACCGGAAGTACTATGGCAGTAATGCACTATTACATACTACTACATATACAAAAAGATGCAGTCGGTGACGTGACAGCAGACTCTGCCCTCGGTGTCGACACCTGGCGAACTCGACGAAACACGTGTCGTCTTTGATTCTGGCCTATTACCTCAATTATATGAAAACATGACGTCATCCATAAAACCGGTCACGGGAAGTGGATAACGTGTGGTCATTGTAGTCAGAGGAGGACTGAGCAATGGGGCACACTAACATGTACAAAAATATCGTGGTCTTTGGTCGTGTGGTTTTGAGATATGCGAGCAGACAGACGAACAAATAAATAGACGGACACACAGAGATGCTGACTGCAATACTTTGAACCCTAAACGGGGACGAAGTAAATATTGGCATAGAATTATTGTGCTGATAAGACGTATGAGGCATTTTCAGCATGCACTATTCATCAGTCTCAGCTAGTTAGTTACTGTCGTATCTTTTTCTCTTATATAACGAAATTTTTTCCGTGTTTTGAATATTCATTATTGTAGGCTTGAAGAGCCTGTGCTGCAATCACTTTGGCAGGCCACGGAAGGGTTTTTCGGCTATAACTCCTCCTAACCTGAACCGATTTGGACAAGACTCGGAATATATGCGAGGAACGACAGTAGGGTATCACGCAAAGAATTTGGGGGAATCTTTCCACGGTTTCCAACAAATGGCGCAAAAATGTTTTTTTTTATCCGGGCAGGGGTAGGAATGCAATACGGCCTTTCGGTTACTTATCCTGCATGGAATTCGACCAATTTAGAAACAACAGACGTGAATCGGTGTGCCGGTGGTGACTGGCATGAAATGTTTTTACATTTTCAACAGGCAGTATGGCAGGCCCAACAAATGCAATTTTGGGGATTGGGTAGGGTGTTTGACTTTTTGTACGGAGCGTACAACTCAAACACCAGAATTTCGGGGACGGGAGTTATTTTCTGGGCTAGCCAACATCTAAAAGATGTGCCTTTTGTACGCGAGGTTTGATGGGGACGTACGGATTTGGAGCTGTGACCCCAGAAAACAGCGGAATTTTACGTTCCTTGCCGTCCGCAAGCCAGCGGTTACTTTAATAGTGTTAAAGCTCATCGTTACTCGCCAGACGGCAGGACGCGCTCTTCCAGCCTATATTGCAGTTCGTCCCCAGATCCAATATCATTGTGTACGCATTGTGCAGTGAGAACAGCCATGTATCGTGTCACTGTATTCTGTGTTAGATCTGTATGAGTGGTCGTCAGGTTTTCATGGGATACTTGAATATGCCAGAAAAAACGAAGGAAACAATCGATGAAGCTGGTTGGCTACACACTGGTGACATTGGTAGAAAAGATCCCTATGGCTATCTGTTCATTACTGGGAGGATCAAAGGTACGATCACATGCAACACAGAGCAGAGTGACACACGCATGACCATGTACGTGATGATAAATTGTTCGCAGCCAAAAACCGGAAAATTCGCGGTCCACTCGCAACAAAAAAAGCCAAATTCGCGGAGAACTCGCAGTCGAAAATGCGTATAGCAATACAAAAGACCAAAATTCATCTTTCAGACAAAAACTAAAATACCGTTTTCGCTTTCAATAACAAACCTGTCAAAAACATTGAGAGATTAACTAAAATAAGCCAGTGGGTGAGTAACGTCAATTCACCCGTCAGTGCATTTCAGTCAGTTTTATAATGAATTGCGTGCTGCAGAAAAAGTTGTACACATTTCTATCATTATAGTCGATGAGGTTATTTTTAGGCTAATGGACAAAGGTACTCAAATTGGCGGCATTTCGCGGCAAAACGCAAGAATTCGCTGTGGTATGTCAAATTTGCGTATTTAGCCAAGTCCGCGATGGCTGCGAAAAATTTAGAGCCTTTGACGACAATCAAGTGATGACAATAGCCGAGTTGCCTATGTTGTCGGACTCAATACAATGTTGCTGTTACTGCAATACTTATTGATAAAAATAAAGTTGTACATATTTCTATCATTTATATGCTGTGTTTTATGGTCGATGCTGTTATTTTGACGCTAATGGATAGAAATATAGTCAATTTCGCAGCAAAACGCAAGAATTTGCGGTGTTAGGTTAAATTTTCGAATTTTGCGAAACCCGCCATGGAATACTGATTGTTACCCTCGCGTCGCCATGCCAGCGACATGTTTCCGCCGTCAGTGCAGCGAGCATCTACTGGAGCTTTAGTAGTTCGTCTATCACTTGGCGATGACCCAGCGGCGACACTTTTGCGTGCATTTGTAACTAGTCGCATTGACTACTGCAATGCTGTCTTAGCAGCTGCTCTGAAGGTTATAACCGACAAGATGCAGAGAGTGCTTAACGCTGCTGCTCATGTTCTCAGTGGAACCAGGAAATACGACCGAGGTCTGTCGCGATTACTCCACACGAGCAGCTACATTGGCGTCAAGTTCCTGACCGCGTTAACCACAAGCTCGGTGTCATGCTGTTACGATGCTTGCACGGTCAGGCACCAGCATACATGTACCTGATAACGTATCCATTAACTTAAGGTTACTGGTGACCGATCTTTCCCCTAACTATCCTAAACTTAAACCACCCCTTTTTCCACACCTTGAATCGCCTTTCACGTCTGTCTTGTGTCTTATATTTAGTATTTTTGTGTTTCTATATTGTACTGTTTTATTGTGCTGCCTTGTGCGTATTAAAATAACGATAACCCCGTAATGATGAGCTGTTCGTTGCAGAGTTGATAATCACAGCTGGCGGAGAGAATGTGGCGCCAGTACCGATTGAAGACAGAGTAAAGAGGGAGTTGCCGTGCGTCAGCAACTGCATGCTAGTCGGCGACCAGCGAAGGTTTCTCGCAATGCTCATCACTCTGAAGGTAAGTCAGTCTCTGCAGCCAACGCTAATTACCGACCATACTAGTAATCCAGGTAAAGTAGGTCCGCTGTGCGTGGGCGTGTGTGTGTCTGGATAGTAATTTCTGAACGAAATGACCTTTGGCATGATGGTTCACCTTGACTGCCAAGGTCAAGGTCATAGTTAGGGCTAGGGTTAGGGTACTAACGACGGTGTGTGTGATCAACAGTTGTGCGATGACCATCGGAAGTTTATGATACTCACCGTCGAACTAAGTTGACAGCGCCTGCATGAGACGATCAGCGGTTCCAGAGATATGGTTGGTGCTCACCAAAATTGAAATGGTTCATGTAACCTAACCACGCCCCTTTTTTGCATCTAGTCACACAAAACACTGAGCACCAGTCGCCTCACACAAGCGTGCATGGGCCGATCTTTGACGTTGTTGGTTGGATGACTCGAAGGACATCTGGCTTTCAAAAACGCGCCATTCATCCTCACGGGTACTCTTTACGAATAACTGAAAGAAGAAGATCAAAGAGACAGCCGACTAACCCAAGTTCACCTGTCAAAACGGTGTGATGATAAAGTAAAGTAAAGCAAACTGTATGCAGTTAGCATCAGCTTAACTTCCACCTCTATGGGAAACTCACATGCCATATGGGATTATACAGTGTTTAGCCTGCCGCCAGGCAGAGACGTGAATCCCGCCTTTACCCACAGCTGAAGCAGGTACTCGATTTAGCGACCCCGGAGGGATGCAAAGCTGAGTTGACCCATGTTATGTGAAAGCGACCGGCTGGGATTTGAACCCACGACCTGTCAATCGCAAGTCCAGTGCCCTACCGCAGCACCAATATGCAACACTGTTGATGATCATTTTAACAATCATGGTGGTAATGACGAAGGTGGAGGTGAGCGCTGAAACAGGAGAGCCGTTCGACATGCTGACTCCAGTGGCAATCGACTGGTGTCAGTCAGTGGGTTGCAACCTCACCAAGGTGTCGGACATCATCGACTACGCTAATGAAACGGGTCCAGACACCCACGGCTTCACTAACGAAACGGTGTGTGTATGCCATATTGTTATTGCATGTAACTGGAACTATGTTATGCTCACTAATAAATGTTCACTTAATTACTTATTTAATAGGTGTACTTCAGTTGTAGACGGCTTAAGTGCCTTATATGATAGCATTCATATGCAGTTTAAATCAAGACTTGAAATTTCCAGACTCTATTCATGACTGTGAGCAAAAACAACTCTTGAGTCAATTTACTATGTAAATGTAAGACTTACTCGTACAAATGGTGTACAGTAAAAAATATCGTACACACAGACTTGTAGCCTACACCACAGTAGGCCCTATAACACTGAGTCGATACAACAGAAGCCATTCAGTCACCATATGTAGTACCAGAACAGTAACAGACCTTATAAACAATGGCATTCTATACAGTTTTGTTTATTCGGCCTTCTTCGGGTTGTGCGGAGTCTGCAAAACGACAACATTATAGAATAAGCGAAACCGGTTTTTCCAGGAAGTATGCTTTTAATAAGGCGTCATTTTCTCGAGAATGAAATCGTGTCTTGAAATGGGATTTTATATTTTCCGCTGTGGCTAAAAACAGCCCCTGTTACATATTTTCAAATAACTTTGGTGTAATGAATTGCATTGATGGTCGTTAAGCTACGATAGCTCCTTATTTAAACCTGAATTGTTTTACCACGCGACGCTATGCTAGCGCGGTATATGCTGTCGTCATAAGTCTCCGTCCATTCGTACGTCCGTCCGTCCGTCCGTTTGTCCGTGACAAGCCATATTGTACCAAAATGGGTAAAGACAGGATCACGGAAACAACTCCGTACGATAGCGCATGGACTCTCTTTTTCTGATGCCAAAGATCTCAGCGACTTGTTTAAATTGTTGACCCCTCGTCATATCTTTGGAAGTTCTGTATGCTGATTGATACTGATGAGTACTATTACCC
>Ga0209363_1002071_pt1 | contig 10274 bp, 11 predicted proteins | sample WorMetexBAHAMAS3_FD_187385 | JGI IMG/M metagenome (GOLD analysis project Ga0209363, IMG submission 187385) | Marine gutless worms symbiont microbial communities from Max Planck institute for Marine Microbiology, Germany - Inanidrilus exumae... | ecosystem: Host-associated > Annelida > Digestive... | reverse complement strand
AGACATTTCAAGCAGTCACTGAAACGACACGTGTTAAGGTTGTAGACGACTACGGCACATTGTGACTGTTGTTTTCTTGCGCCTTAGAAGCTCGCTTACTTGCTTACTTATATTGAATTAAAAGACAGATTCATTACGCTGCCATCTAACAGTATTAAGAGATATTTTAAAAATCAGGTTTTATATTTTATTGTTAACGTAATAAAATTTGCTTTGTTTAAGGGATTAGCTATACACACTAATGATTTTGTAAAAGTGCTGTATTATAAACACTTATCAATAACAACAACCTGCTTATCGGCTCTTTATACAGGTGAACCTATATTCGTGGGTTATTATACAATATCTTTAATTAATTTACTATGGACCATAAAATCCTCCTTATTTAGTTGCTGGATCTGACAGTCTATTTCCACAACCTCGGTCCAGATTTTGTTTGGTCTGCCCCCAAATCTCACACCCTTCACTTTGTAGTCCATGCTTTTTTCACCCAGCTATTCTTGAAACATGTCCACACCATGTCATCCTGTTTTGCTGTAGCACTGTAGTTGTGTAATCTGTTCCTAGCTTCTGTCTCTCAATTCCTCACACGAACCTATCTGTTACTTCAGCACCACACATCTATTTAATCATAATCATCTTAGCCTGTTAATGTGGCGTCTTGTTATGTTTCTTCACTTAATGAACTGGTTTACAACAATTAATCAGTTCACTGTAGTATTATGACAGTATGGTTGATGGAATGCAATGCCGCTAAAATGAATACAGTATGTCCGCAAATGAGGTGGTGTTGCAACAGCATAGAGATGTCTCATTTCAGACTGGATGCTGCTCATAAGAACACAGAGATGATAGCAGAGTGTGAGAAAAGCAGAAAACCAACTCGGGCACGTGTTATCTTAAGCAGCAGTGATGAAGACGAAAACGAACCTAACGACCAACAGGTAAGCACACGGAATGCTGTTCTTGGTAATTGCAGGCTTAATTATCATGTCGTTGCTGGTTAGAATTTGAAGTTGAACAGTTAATGAGATCATGAAGAGCTGCTACAACAAGTGTATGTAGATTTAGCTGCATTTGGTTATTTGAAAGTTGTTATGCCTATGTCACCCAACAGTGTCTGAAGGCAGTATGTTGTTGGGCTGTCTGTCCGCCACATCCGTTTGTTCGTCCATTTGACTGGACAGTTCGTGTTACCATGATATCTCGTGAAAGGCTTGAGCAATGGACAGAGGTTGCACTAATAACGTAAGCTTAAACAGTGGTCATTTAACAATGTTTTTAAAGTGTGCGAGTTAGTTCTTTGAAGAAAATATATGAACATTTGATGCAATGTGCAGTGTAGGAATCACTGTGTATTTGTATAGTGGTGGTATTGATTGATTTAGACATGCAATTCTAGAAATGAAGCAATTGATGAACAGCCAGAAGCAATGGAAGAACCACCAGTTCCAGCTCATGGAATTCCATTCAGAAAAACTGGTAACAACAACTGTGGTAGTCTGTGGTCTTGTTGCTCCAAGTGCAGTTAACGTTAACTGTCGGTTGACTAACGTACTACCTGTTACGTTACCCTCCCCCGTTGTCATGACCATGGTACTACGTTAACCGACAGTTAAAAGTTAATGGAGCTTGATGCAACATGACCTAAGTGTTCAGTGGCCTCTGTGCTTTTTTGTGACTGTAGCAGCCTGTTCCATTTTGTAATTGAACAAGTCTCTACTGCCGCAGACAGAACCATTTAATGCGCTGCGTTATGCCCGTCGTGTTGTACACAAAGGTGGACAGTAAGTATGATAAACTGGCCACCGTTGCCAGTTTATCATACCGAGCATGTCCACCTAAGTAATGTTTCAGAGGGAAGTAACCTTATTTTGGAAGATAAGCGAATCCATTCTAACATAGTGTGGGATAAGCCGAGGCTAGCCTTTATGCCCAAAACAAGCTTGATCTATTCAGCCATTTCGATACAACCGTCTTGTGACAGACAGACAGACAGACATATTACATACACAGGGCTATAGCTAATACAGTGCTAACACAGCGCTAGTGGTAAAAAGCAGCAGTTCAGTTGTATGGTTGTAGCACAGCCACGGCATGCCGTGGCGTAGTGGTAGCGTCGTTGGTCTTGATCAACAAGGTTAACCTACGCTGAGCCCGGTTAGTACTGGGATGGGTGACCATGTCTGGGTGCGACTCACGGAGGCTGCACTTTATTTTGGTATGTAACCAACACCACCCAGGTCTACTTAGCCTTCTACCCTCTGTGGGACGGTAAAATGAGTACCAGCCAAAGGGCGGTGATGCTCTGCGGCTGGGGAGTAAAGGCAGGCATGGTGTAATTTGCAGGTAAAACTGTGATCCGTGTCTGAGCGCATTAGAGGTAGTTACGATGATGCGCTATACAAATCGACGTATACTTAACTTTACTTTACTTTACAGCAGTTTAGAATAGCTATACACTCTTGCCATCAGTAACCATGAAATTCTACACAGTCTGTGAATTAACAGCTAACACAAGTCTTATTTCTTGCTTTGCTCAGCATAAGATCTAGTTTGTGTTATTTTGATGCAGGCTTCAGTATCTTTTGCAAAAATGCACCATGGGGAACTTGTTTTTAGCTGGTTTCAGTGAAGGGCTGATGACAGTGCTCTTTGTGCATGTCATTATAGTAAATACACACTGTGGTCTTGGATGTATATACTCTTTGGGCTTTAGTAAAAAGTATGTAAGTAATTGTTTACAGCTATTGTCGTCTGTATGCAAGTATTTTGGAAGATTGTTCCAAACAGTTGGTGTTGCAACAGCTGCAACATGGAAATTTGTGGACTATAGCACTTTTCCTTCATGCAGGGCTCAGTGAGTTTTGCATAGTCAGCTGACCTTAGCATAGCATGGATCTTGTCAGAAGCGACTGGCAACAGATACTGTGAAGGTAGGCAGGGCTTGTACCATGGACACAGCTAAAAAGTTGTCAGCACAGTCTTGTATTTAGTCTTTGTAATAGTATTTTCTGTCCTACTGTAAGGTCATTGACCGTGACTTCGCTGTACTGACCACGGCAACCTGGTCGTGCCGTGCGCCAACACTGACAGATTCAGTCGGCGCGGTTTGTATGTGTTCAGGCAGAACTAGTGGAACAAGCTGCCACCTGACATTTGGAAAGTGTTTGATAAACCAGAACAATTTGCTCAAGCACTGAAAACTTTTTCATTTCCAAACAGCACTGACAAGCACTTCTGAGGATAACATCAAAAGGAGGGCTATAACAAAGACCTTAACATCAACATTAACATCAGCATTGCTTTAGAGGGCCCACAGTATTCTGTGGCAAAAAATGATGTTTTCCATGACAGACTTTGGCATTTTCCATGTCATTCAACTGCACGTCCAGGTGCCTGCTGCCAGTGAAATTTAACAGAACTATGGCTTTGGCCCGAGACCCACCCGTCTACTACCACACTGCATACTCTGCTCCCCCTCGCTGTAGCTCCGGACTGTTGTGATCTGCAGCTGCGCCACGCCACTAACAAGCCTCGCCCAGTGTGACCGACAGACACCTTACCTAAATTAATAGTATAAGATTCTGCAGGCCATGGAAGTTGATGGGGGTCGTATTAATAATTAGCAAAGATGTTAAACTGCTGTAAAAAAACTGCTGTAATAGAACACGACCACAATTGTACTCATATGGGGAAGCTGGTATGCATTTAGCCTTGAGTGATTATTGTTTGGTTTACTCTGTGCTCATCAGCTAGAAAACACATGAAGAGACATTGTGAGAAAGTTGAGTCTGGACCAGACAGTAAACGAATTTGTATCAACTCAGCAGATACCAGCGGTATGCACTTTGACATCGTGGGTTTAAGTGGGGCGAGCCTGAGCTATAAATTGCAGTTGTTCGTTTATTTATATAATTTGCCACCTTTCGTTCTTTAGAGTACAATGTTAAGTTATCTTAAAGCATTAAAAGATGCTTGCTTTCTGTGCGTGATTTGGCATTTATTTCATTTTGTGAATAAATTACTTGCTGTGGTTGGTGTCAGTAGACTTGACTTATTACTGTTTTTTCCATAGTGCTCATTGCCTTGATAAGACACACGCAGTATTTTACTGTTTAATTTTATTTTTGTGTGTGTCTGTTTTGACAGTGTGTAACGTGTTGAACTGTCTGTCTGTACTGCAGCCACTGACTCCAGGGACCACCAAGTGAAAGCTGCTGAGAATGAAGATGCAGCCACACCGGCAGATCAGTCGGACACTTCAGAACAGATAGAAACAAAGAAACTGCCAGTTCACAGCTTCTTTGGTCATTTGCTTTTACTGTATTATCTTAACCATCTGGGCGGGTGGCTGGGCTAAACAGCACTGTGTATTCTCTCTGTAACCAAAGGTCACAAAAACCTCGGACAGGTTCTTGCAAACCTCAGATAATTTACCAGTTTCATGTTATGTAAATTCTTGGGTTCATTTGGTATGCTTCTTCATCGATGTCACTCAACACCAGTGTTATTGGTTCCATTTGACAGGCCACATACGATTTCCTGTTAGTCTTGCATTGCAACCATGTCTCTGTCTTCCACTGTTTCCAAGATATTATGAGTTATTTCTCAAAATTTAAAGCAGTCACGTGACCTTGAACACATACGGTACTCTTTGGATGTGATCTATCATGCCTGCACCAGTACTTTTCAATATTAATCTGCACACCCAACTTGAAGTGCTCAGAGCTTCACCAATTCCAGTTATGGATTTGTTTGAAACCTTTCTAACTGCAATATCTCAGGAAATACAACCTATGATATGTTTACAGAGGAATCGGAAAGTGCATGTGGCTTTTAATTTTAACTGTCTTATCATAACTGAAGGACTTTGCTAGGTCACTGGCAATCACATACAGTGTACATGTTATAGTGTCTTGGAAATGGTGCACGATAGCGACATTGTTACTTCAGACCACTAATAGGAAGTAATGTATATCCTGTTGAATAGAGGCAGTTCCGACAAAGTTGAGTATTTTTAGTGTTGTTATGCGGCAGTTGAGAAGATTTAAACTGGCAGAGCACATCGTGCGGTCCCTCTGTGATAGCTGAACTTTTTGTTGTTTTCACAATACTTGTGTATCTATGCATTAGGTTTTATGGGCGAAGGTGATGTTTACATTGTGATACACTGAGTCAGTCGTATGTTTATGTTTGTCTTGATACTGACACGTGTGTTGAGCCTTTTCTTTGAGCGGTCTGGTGGTTGATCAAGGAAGTAGGCCAATGGTTGATTGTGCCCCGTTGAATCTGTACTCTGAGTCCCTTCATTGTCTTGACATTCTTATTGGCCACAAAGCACATCCCGTCTGTAAAAAGACCCCCATGGCTTGCTGCCTCACGCGCATCGTGTTGTAGACAAATGTGGACCTAAGTGTGATAAACTGGTGGACAACGACCGTCGTTAGTTTATCACCCTCAGCATCTGCTCTAGTTGACAACACTTGTGGCGGCTGATGTGCAGTTTCGAAATTTTTCTAGGTCTAGAGTTTGGGACCAAGTTCGGAGAGAACCCATATTTTTGGAGATACCCATTTTCCCTTCAAACACAATGTAGGGTAAACCGAGGGTAGCCTCTGTGCCAAAAGTGAGCTCAGTCCATTCAGCCATTTCAGTCCAACACATGCTTGGGACGAAGAGACAGACACAGGGCTATAGGCCGTAATACCGCGCTAGCACTGCGTCATGCGTTACTGCGGGTAAAAACTGAGTATGTTGTTGTTTGCTGATAGCTCCAAGGAAACCTGTTGGTAAGTCTGATACTGCCACTGTTGTCAAGAGCAACACAGCACCAGCAGCAGCAGCTCCATCAGTCAGTCACAGTGATGATGAGGAAGACGATGTTAACAGCAGCAGTAGTCGTTCTAACAAGTCAAGCTCGGCCAATGGTGACAGCAAGAAAACTCAACGAAGTATCAAACTCTCCTCTCCAAACAAGTAACATATGCTTCGTCTGATTAGTTATTTTAGTTGCAGTCATCCATCCACAGTGGGAGTATTCTGAAACGTGATCATATTGGTCCGAAGATCTGCATGTGTTCTATGGCATGCTCTTGTTATTGGCTGTTAATTACGTTGTCTTCTTCAAAACATTTTTATAATGTATAATGTATTGTGATAAATAATGTTTTGTCGTTGGCTTCACGATGTCTACATTCTTTTGTATACACTAATGATTTCAACATCAGTTGAATTGAGAGAAGGAGCACGGGTAGACCAGTTCACTTACATTTTAGAATACCCTCACTATGGACTATGTTATTTTACCTCTGCATCTGCGCACCTCATGGCCTTGTGCAAATGCTGTTTATTATTAACTGCTGTCACTGACTGTTTCTGTGATGCAATGCTAGTGACTCTAGTTTCGACTTTGATGATGTTAGATATCTGCAGGCTGCGTTCATTGGATCAGAAATTTGATGGTTATTGTTACGGGTCATTAAATGCTAATAGTTGTTATGGGTTTCATGACATTTGAATGCACTGTCCCAGTTACATAGTCTTGTTCAGTAAATTTGTATTACAGCAGAATATCTGTTGGGACCAGACTGTTATGGTCTTAGTGTTGGTCTGCTTGCTATAAAGATAAAATAAAAATACGTCACTAATAGTGGGGCAGAAATTGGACCATTACTGGAATATTGAGCACTGCAAGTCAAAACGGTGTTAGATGTATTTTGAGATAGTTCTGTAGAAACATATGCTCAAGATACGGTGGCACCTTTAATTAATTACTGCAAATTTACCACTGAGTCTTAGGTCACAGAATTTCACCCTGATCCTTAGCATTTGGCAAAGACACGGGCAAGATTATAATGGCATATGTTTGATTCTGTGACCACTGGACATTTTTTGTGCCACCCTATATATTTACACAGGGTATATTTGTTTTTGTTATTCAGTTTGAGAGTTGCATCACTACCAGCAGTACATTTGTATGAGTCAGTCTGTGTATGCGAATAGTAGCATGTTGATATGAGACATTACAAATGTTTATCTGTACCAGGAAGTCTGCTTCGTCAACCTCAGATGAGAACTACGATCCAGCAAAAGCACAGTACAATCCAGTGAAAGACGCCTGCTGGGTTGAATCTAGCAAGTATGTACTGTTGATCTCTGTGTCTGTCTGTCTGTCTGTCTGTCACTCTATCAGCCAAGTGTCTTTTTTGTCTCTGTAAGCTTTGAACGTTGTTGTGCTTAGTGCTTTCTGCTTTTTAGTGACGTAACTGTAAAAGTGGGCACAACTGAAAAAGTCATATAATAGTTTCGTGATCACGTTTATAGAGGTTTTTATTTATGTGAAGTGAATCAATTTAACTTTGTTTCTTTGTCGTCGTAGAGTTCCGTACTTGTGTCTGGCAAAGACGTTTGAAGCTATTGAGAAGGTGTCTGCAAGGTCAGTGTGTGACTTGTCAGATGTGTCTGCTGTACCGTGTATCGTCTACATGTAGGTTGTATTTATCTGATGACGTCTGAAAGAACTGGTTGGGTGACAGGAACTGCATCTGGCTTATAAAAATAGCCATGACAGTTGTACCCAAGTGTTGTTTTTGGGCTCAGGTGAAGGAGGGGCACTGCTGGTGCAACTGGCCGACCCAGGCACACTTGGAAAACAGTTGTTAAGACAGAGATGACGTTATATAAAATTACTCGTAATACAACCAAATTAACATACTGTTTATCAACGTTTCAGCTTCATGTTGGAAGCCTTCATCAGGACTGGCTTCCGGTGTCGGTCGTCAGTATGTAAAAGCTTGTCCCATACGTGGCTCAGTTGGTAGCTCCCCTCGTCTGATAGCTCCCCTCATCGTCAACCTGATGAAACTTTTCACAGAACAGAGATTACGTTGGTGATGGCATTACGAGGTAACATTGCTGCGTGAGTTCATTACTGATATTATTATTATTCAAGAAATCGCACACAAAGTACACATAATATATAGAGGTGGGGTCAAGGCTATATCTCTGACCACCAATAATCCGTGACAGGTTGCAACATTGATCTTGTTCTATGGGCCTAAAGTGCATTTTCTTACCTCAAACCAAAATGCAGGATTTTGTCTAAACATTTTCTGGGGTGCTACCCCTGTACCTCTGCAGTGGGAGGGTGCCATACCCTCCCCCGTGGTAGCGGTTATGTATAGAAGGCTGTTCATCTTGTCATAAACTTGGAGCCGCGCCAGTAAAAACTACTCTGATTATTCGTAACATTTCTAACCTGGGAGTAAGTTGGTGAAAGAAGGCTGGATGTGTGTGTATCGCTGTGTTGTCAGGTTGAAGTCGATCGAGATCCTTAGCAACTTGTTCCGTTCTGTGATAGCGTTGAGTCCTGACAATCTCCTGCACTGTGTCTACCTGTGTCTCAATCGACTTGCGCCTGCCTACGAGGCCATCGAGCTCGGCATTGGAGAGAGTATTCTTCTGAAGGCTATTGCTCAAGCCACAGGTATGTATCTGTAAGTTCACTGTCCAACCTAGATATCACTGTCATTTCAGCATTACTGTCCCTGCTTTTTGTTGCCATCCAAGGATGACAGGGATCTTTGTTTCTTTGCTCATTGCTGTTGAGAGTTTGTTATGCTTTCGTCACCTGACAGAACATTATGTTATTGGGCTGTCCGTCCGCCGCGTTCATTCGTCTGTCCGCCGTTCATTCGTTCCTCCGCACAGATATTCTGACCACGATATATCACGAACAGCTTGAGCAATCTCAATAAAACTTGCAGGGAATATTCATTAGCCCCCACTGATGATCTGATTAGATTCTGGAGGTCAAAGGTCAGGGTCACAACAGGCTGTCGAGGTGCCAAAGACATCCATGTCGATGCAAGTTTGTCTTCTAGTTGTTCATAAGTTTGTCACATGTTGTTTGTCTGTTGGCTTTTAAATTTAAGCAGTCGTTGAAAACATTTTCTGAACTCAATGCAACAGTAGACAGTCCATCGTATTTTGTTTGACATTAACTATGCCGTAGCTGTTGTGACTCTGATATTCTTTTCATCTTGCTTTGCCAATTGTCCATAGTTGTGCATCTGTTCAATTCTCTGCGATTATTTTGTTATTTTATGATCCTTGGTCCTATCACTTTTGTTTTGTTTGTAACTGTCGGCATTGTTATTAAGATTATTTTTACTATGATCAGCTATACAACACTTATGAGACTGTAACCCAGGTGACCTGACGTGGGTTCATTTGACGCTGTGGCATCAGGAAAAGAACCCGGCATAAATTGCCTCGATGCTGCATCAGAACATGTCGAGGTTACAGGCCTTAAAGTCGAGAAACAGAAGCTTTGTCTTTTCGTTTGGTTCTTGGTCTATCCAAGATCACTTTTTGATCTTGTCATTGCTGTAGACTTAGTGCTGAGCAGTGTGTTATTGTTGGGATCCTCATTGAATCTGGTGGGACGTAAAACCTTAATCAGTTATTGAATATGCAGCAACAAGCATAATAATAATGTTCGTTTATTAAATTGCTGACATACCACGCAATTAACAATACTAACATCCGCCACGCAGGGCGGGACACAACAGCCGCCACGCAGGGCAGCGCTATATACAGAAGGGTTAAGCCGGCTAAATTGCTGCCACGCACGGTGCATAACGATTGAATCAACTGCACCGGCTTAACCTCATGAGCATTCACCAGATGGTGCGACCGGCACATATCCGATAAAGTTGCTCACTACTCAATTTATCGACCCCGAAAGGATGAAAGGCTGAGTTGGCCTTGAACTGTTGCTGCTTATTTATGTATGTTCCCGATACTGTTACATTATCCTTATTTTGACTATTAGTTATATGTGATAAAGGTCGTACTGTGGAGCACTTGAAGAAAGAAATGCAGCAGAAAGGTGACATTGGACTTGTTGCTGAGGTGTTGTATCCGTGTTGTCATTTCATAATGTACATGTTAAATATGATTTCACATCTCATCTAACAAGTATATCGGTCTTCCTTATTGATGGGCCGAAATGTACGCTAGCCACATCACGTATGTCCCCTGGTGAGTCACGGTGAGTATGTTGATGTGACAAACAGACAGATGGACGGATGCCAGACCATTATATCAGGCTTTGTCTCTAGATGCAGCCATCATGAACATGATAAGAGAATATGTATGGAGCCAATTGTTGCCAAGTTGAATAGCACCAGTTAGTGTGCGAGTATATATTATTACTAACCCACCTGATGGGCCAGTGTTTTGCTCGCTGGCGTCGGTCATCTGTCGTC
>Ga0209363_1002070_pt1 | contig 10275 bp, 8 predicted proteins | sample WorMetexBAHAMAS3_FD_187385 | JGI IMG/M metagenome (GOLD analysis project Ga0209363, IMG submission 187385) | Marine gutless worms symbiont microbial communities from Max Planck institute for Marine Microbiology, Germany - Inanidrilus exumae... | ecosystem: Host-associated > Annelida > Digestive... | reverse complement strand
GAGTAAGTGATACTGATAACCATGTCAAATGGTAGACAGCTTACGATTTATCTTCACGTTTAGTAGTATCGATACCTTTGTCTGGTTTTGAGATATTGACGATGTAAATTTTTCAGTCCTCAGGATGTTTCGGTCACTTTGGTGGCCATATTGAACCTACTCCTCAGCATGGCCACACTGAGTAATGGGTTTGACCTCCAGTATGGGCTCTGAGGTTTCCTGTTGGTATTCTGTAATAACTGTAGCTATAAAGTAAGTAAAGTAACCATCGATTTGTATAGCGCATTGTTGTAACCACCTCTAAGGTGGTCAGGAATGGCACGTGTTAGAGGGATGACACAGTTTTACCTGCCACCCACACGTTTATCCACAAATCGAATAAACCATCCTGCCTTTATACTCCGTCGCATAGTGACTGTTGCTTTTTGCGCCGTGTACAAATATTCTTACTTACTTAGTGCTAGTAAGTGTGTCTCGTATTTCGTATATACTATTAGTGCTGTGTGCTGTGTGCCTAGTTGACGTGTGGAAAAACCGACTTTCTGCCGTACATTCTCGACAATGAAGGGAAATGTATGGTGGTGGAAATCCCCGGGGCGCTGAGCGACAGCGTCGGACTGAAGCCGGCTGACAAGAACACGCACACTCTGCTTACCCACCTCAAGAAGATTTTTAAGCAGGTTGAGACGCTCAACAGGTGACGAACGTTTAACATTCTCCGTCATTTACGTTTTGTATTACATCTTCGCTTAACATCCTGCTTCCATGGCATCTGCAGTCCAGTCACCTCTGTTATGGTAATGGAAATCGGTGGGTTCATGATATATGTTGCTCAGAATGGGAATGTGATGGGTATGTATCTCTCCTTGGTCGTGAATGGGAATGAAAGTGGCAGTGAATTAGCGGAAATGGGAGGGAATGGGAATCATAATAATTTTCCACACACCTCTGTGTTGTGTGCCAGTCACCCCTGACAATAAATGGGGCAACTAGTGCAGCATGGAAGAATTTTGGATGAGGCAGATAAAATGTGTATGGTAGCACCGGTAAATAGCAATAGTTGACGGCTATGTATGCTTTGAATGACCGCGCGTCACAGCTGTTAATTTCTGTATAAAAATTTGACAGGAAGTACGTGAAAGAGAAGTTCATAGCTGATTTACGCAAAGCTCGTGACAGTGGCAAATCAAAAGAACCGGAAGAAATGAAGAAGGTAAATGTTTCACTGATACAAAGCAGTAGAGTACCATAGTTTAGTAATTTAACTGAAGTAGAAGGGAGCATAAGAAAGCATAACATGAGAAATTAATGCAGTGTAAATTGAGTAGCTGATTGCTCACATTACTTCACCGCACTGCACTTTGATTTCAAATAATTCCTTTGCTTTTATGCACGATTACTTCCAAATGTAATTTTGAGCCTCGTTCAAATTACTGTAATTTGATCAAAAAGCATATTTATTGAACCAACGTTACTACAGTGTTTGTATTTCGGTTGCTTTGATTTTTGTGTCCTTATTATCGTGTGACATTCCGTCATTGTGTTCCTTCAGTTTCTGTCAAGTATGCGGAGACGACTCGATGACCCGGAGCTGTGCTCTTCGGACGTCATCTTCAACATGATGTTGATGTACCGTGAGATTCAGGTGAGACGCAACTGTGTCAGTAATGTCGTACAGGTGCATTGGGCTTTGTCTGTCCACAGCGTGACCACTTCTGTGGAACACCATCTTTAAAAACAGTTGTCAAACGCAACTGTATACGAAATTCATACACATATACATACAATAAAATGCAGTGGTATCAAATTGTACATACATAATGATAACGACGTATGTTTGGTTTGTAAAATCGCATCAGTATAAGTTTTTATAGAGCATTCTAATGATAAAGTGTCGATCGCTAGTTTTTGGGATAAGAAATTTATTGTAGTTTCTGGTTCGTAGTGAGTATGATATTTCTGGCCGCTCAGACAAATATGTGTAAAGGACGTGTGATTTGCTACTCAGTATGGTGCGAAACAACGCATCATCAGCTTCCTGAAACCTGGAGATGTTGGGGAATTTGACAGATGTCAGGGAATTGTGAGAGAATTGATCAAAAGTCGAGGAAGTTTCAGGGAGAAAATGTTGTTATGAAGAGCTGATCATTGCTATCTTTAAGTTGGGGGCTACACTGGTGTTTAGTAGACTGTTGCGGGCCGTGTTGTATCAGCTTCTTGAGGACTTTTCTACTCATATTTATTAAATCACCGTGAACATTTTTGCGCGGACATTTGTAGTGTACTGGCTGCACTGATGGGAGCAGCAGCACTGAACACCCACTTGCCAGAGGTCGTTGTTGATGGAAGGGGTGTTTGTCCCCTTGTGCAGGCTGTCTGATGCTAGTACCAGAAATCATAACGGAAAAAATTAGCCCCGTACGGGAAAAACGGTCGAGTTTTCGCAACAGACGTTTTTGCCAAGTTTAAAGTCACGTGACACCAAAACTAGGCCAAATGTCAAAAATCCAGCCCGATAAAATTTAGATATTGTGCCGTAGTTTAAGAATCCGTGGTCAGTTGCCAGCTCCCATTGTAAATGGCAGAGGAGAGAGATTTAGATTTTGAAAACAGCCGGATTTCTAACTTGGAGGGCTCGTGACCTTGACCTTGATCTTGGATCGGGTCATACTGCACACCGTCGTGCATCACTCGTCGACCTGTACCTACATACCGAATTTCATTGACATAGAAGAAACTTCTTTTGGACGTACGGACAGATTCACAGACTAACATTTGCGACCGGCTTTACTAGGTCGACTCTGTCAAAGAGTCAACCTAAAAAGTAACGTGAAAAGAACTAAAATGAAAAAGATATTGTGCACAAAATACCTAATCAGAGTCTGTTTGGTGAAGGCAATGCTTAAAAATGCACGTGTTTAGAACAAACTACGAAACCACTGCCCCATCTAGGCTTACCTGTAATATTGCTATTAAGCCTCGTTGTGTATGTTCCTGTACAGGACTATGATGAAATGGTGTCACTCATTGAGGACATGGACGCGGTGCCTAATCTCCGAGTTACCAACACCGTCGGCATTCAGAACTTGTATGCGTTCGCGCTGAACCGACGCAACGCGGCCGGCGACCGTGACAAAGCGCTGGGTGTCATTCACAAGGTCTCGACTTCTTGAACTGCAAGTTTGATTATTTAGTCATCGTAAAAGAACAAGAATTGTAGGATGTTTTTGAAACAAAGTAAAAAGAAAGGTAAGTTTGTTGCAGTTCGATGTACGATTTCGTTGGTGTTTACCAAACTATGTACTGATGTCAAGGTACAGCAACTTGCCCGTGCATACATGAATAGGCAACAGCAGTACAGCATGCGACGTGGTAGTAGAGACAAGGGCTCATTGACTGCTGGAATAGCAAGAGCCGAAAAATTTCCGTGTCCAGTACCCCATCTTTGGGAGAAGTTTGTGGGTGGCTGCCCAATGTGATTGTCCTCTATGGTAGCCCCCACACGAAGACCCAGCATGATCCATTTATTCATGTGGTCGCAATACACCAACGTAAGCGTACGTTTGTGTATACACAAACACGATCCATAGCATTAGATAAACTAGACGGAAAGTACTCTGAGAGAGTACAACTCCCCGCGAAAGCGTTTTTGTCGCCAGCACTTGGCAACACTTGTCACACATACTATTTTGCAGCCCGCTAGTTCCAAATTTCCCGACGGAGCTATTTTGTAAACAGTCGCCAGTTTTTGTGAACAAAATAATATAATTCTACCTTAGAGGCACAAAATGACCTAAATTGTGTTGAAAGCGCCATTGAACTCCAACCAACCAACCGTAGAATAAGTAAGTAAGTAAGTAAAAACATTTATAGAGTGCCATAATGACTGAGAGGCGGTGGGTTAGCAGAACGGTTTCCGTGGTTGGCTAAAAAGGGTTAATATTTGATTGGCACCGTGCAGGCTATCGAGATGATGGATCCTCAGAAGCCGGTTCCCGACCTCATCTGCCTGTGTGGTCGCATCTACAAAGATAAGTTCGTCGAGTCAAAGTTTGAGGACAACGATGCGCTGAACAATGCCATCGAATAGTAAGTAACAGTAGCTAGTGATCAAAGAATTTTGACGAGTGGCTGCGTTTTAGAGGGCCGGATTTTTCACGTGTGGAACAATGTTATGTAACACTGACGAGTTGGGGGCATTACAGTTGGCTGTTGTGCCGATTTGATGATCGGATGATCCCTTTTGGTTCATACGCCACAGCAGACTCTGAGTGCTTTTGAATGGGTGAGACTGGATGTTCTTTCTGTCCTGTTAAGCAACAATGAGCGAGCACGTTACATTGATCTTACGCCAGCTCCAGCGGCTTCGCGTCCCGGAGCGGATCACTTTTAAACTGGCGTCACTAGTGTTCAAGTGCGTCAACTGAACTGATCATGGTTACCTATCAACCGACGTGAGACGAGTCACCTGCTGTCTGGAACTCGCTTCCTGGGACAGTTCTCGATAGTCCGTCACTAACACTTTTCAAATCTAGGCTACGGGGAAATTCCAGAAATTTACGCGTATTTAATTTCGCGATACTACTCAAATCGTGAAAATTTGATGCACACAAAATATATGTGTTTTACACTGTGTCCACAAATGGAATGAGCCATCCTGCCTTTACTCCCCAGCCGCAGAGCATCACCGCACTTATGGCTAGTAATCATTTCCCATCCAGCTGAGGATAGGAGGCTGAGTTGACCTGGGTGACTCGTTACGTACTGATGTGGAATGCCTGCCCAATTGTCATCCGTCCCAGTACTAACGGGGTTTGATGTAGGGTTACTTTGTTAATGTTCCCGAGCCTGTAATCGCTATGTCAAACCACCACCAGGATGCTTCAGTACAATACAATACGATATGGGATTTGTAGTTCACCGCTGTGTGCAACATCTTGGAGCGCCGTACAAAAGTAACGAATAAACATGCTTAAAAAGTACACCCATAAGTCGTTTTTTATTGTTGTAGTGTCAGTGAGATGGTACAGATCAGACTCGAGACTGTTCCAGGCAGCTGGACCAGAAACTACTTTCGCCAAATTTAGTCCTTGTCCTTAAATGATGCGTGTGGGTACGGATAGTGTGGCCTTTGCATTTAATTGTGGCGCATGCTGTTATATTATTTCAGTTATCAGAAAGGATTCGATGTTCAGCCGAATGAGTATGCCGGTATCAACCTAGCGACACTGCTCGTGATCTCCGGCAAACGGTTCTCGACCAACGCAACGCTGCAGAGAATCGGCAAGAAACATGTTGCTTATTGATGTGAATGCTGCCCCATATGGGCTGTGGGGCTGCACTGCGCCCTGATTCATTTGTTGACTCCGGTGCTATGTAAATTGATTGCTTGCTTGGTTAACTTCCTTACTTTCTACCTTCCTTATTAACTTCCTTACTCTTTCACTTCCTTACTTATCTACTTCTTCTAGAATAGACCCGTTTCATTTCCAGGCTGCAGGTCGAAGGAGACAACCAAAGCTATCTTCATTTTTTTGGGTGTTAATTTTATGTTGTAGTACATTTTTGTTAATGATGTACGTCTGCTTTTGTTGTGTTTGTTTCAGTTTTTCCAATTCGGATTGGCTGGGAAGAACGTCTCTCAAATGACCTTTTTGTGCAGGGTGGGACTAACACCTTATCTCAGTGAATTAGTGTGGACCTAATGCCACTCAGTAATTAGGTCTGCACATAACATAGTGTGTAAATAGTAAGCATATAGATAGTGGTTTTATGATTTGTAATTATTAACTAGTTATGCATGGTGCTGACAGCACCCTTCTTCCACTACTTTGCAAATGTCAGGAAAATAGCTACAATTGTTTGAGTGAGTAAGTAAGTAAGTGAGCTACTAAGGTGCCTGAAAACAGCTGGTCACAATGTTTTCTAGGAGATTGTTTCGTTTTTCCTTAGCCCGTATAATGCACTGTTGTCGTTATATAGGAACATGCATGAAAATTCACGTTGGCCAATGTCTGTTGACAGGGCTGACGCTGAACAATCTGATTGGTCGTAAAGGCAGTTTGTCGTCTCTCACAGACTACTGGGATGTCGCCACGTTCTTTGAGATTAGTGTACTGGCTGAGGACTACGCCAAGGCAGTACAGGCCGCATCTTGCATGGCAAAGCTTGAGCCACCTGTCTGGTAAGATAGGCTACCACCACTCCTAGAAATTTACTACTGCCTCCATTTAATGATCGATTTCCAGGTGATTCTGAATTTTCCAGTTCCCCCCGGTCCTCTTTTTTCCACGGGCTGGATATCCTTCAACCCAGCCAACAGGGTCAAAGGACTGGCGGAATGGTGGCACCCATATGTTCCAATCTGTCTGTTCATCTGCAGTTCATACTGAGGAGTTAAGTCTTAGAAATTTCAAATGTTGCGGTTATGCAGAAGAGAAAGTTGTGTTTATTTACAAAAATTAAACGAAACTGTCGTAGTTGTGTTTATTTTTGTAAGTTTGTGCTTGGCATCGGTCTCCGGAAAAGCCGCGATCTTTTTCTTATCAGCAGAATTTTATGGATCCGTTGCTTACTTTCATCTAGTTTTTAGTCTGCATTGTCTGCAAGCAGTGCATAGATGCAGCCTGTTGCTACTGATAGATGTCACATGTAGCATGGTCTGTGTGTCTGTCTGTCTGTGTGTTGAGCACATGGGTAAGCTGTGCAAAAACGGTGGAACCGATCAAGATGTAGTTTTGATGACAGATTCATGTAAGACCAAGGAACCATGCGTTAGATGTAGGACGTGGGGTCCCGATTCTCCCACGCTAAGAGGCACATATGCTGGCCTATTGTAACTAACATACCTACGCATGAGTGCATTCGGCAATGTTTGCCTGCTGCCACGGGCGAATGTGCCTGCCCAATAAACGCGGTAGATGAATGCATTCACTGCCACGAGCGAGTGCTGACAACATGGCGACGTGGCCTTTTACTGAATTAATTTCAATAGTATTCGCTATTATGACTGCTGCGTAGCATTTTAGCGTAGTCGTTGTTGCTTTAAATAACCTTTATGTGGACGTGTTGTAAGTTAAGTTGTCATGAATGCACTAGAAGCTTTGGTGACGATGCAGTAAGTAAACTGAAGTTGTTCGATGCACTACGTTAATCTACAGTTCTATTCGACTGCAAATGGCCTGTGTTTAGTGTGATTACGTGCTGTTTGAAGGTACCTGAAATCAACGATGGGTAACATCACGCTGATACAGACGGTCAGGAAAGAAGACCAAGTCCTAGATACTCGGGACAGAAAGGTCACCATTTTGTTAACGTATTTTGCCACATTTTAAAGAAGGCATTTTAGTTCTCTGTTGGGCATGACGTTTGCTGCTGTGGTCTGTATGTTTGTTTGTGCATTGAATATCACATGCTTTCTCTTCAGCTAAATTAAACATTAAGATATTGTCGATGACATTTAACTTTCTCAACTGCCTCCGTGGGATAATATCATGTACATTGTTAGGTCAACTCTTCGATAGAGTTGACCTAATAAAGCCGATCTCAAATGTCAGTTTGTCCGTTCGTACATATGTACGTATGTCTGTCCATCCATAAACAGTTTCTTAGATTTCAATGAAATTTGGCACGTATAGGTAGAGGTCAATGAGTGCTGCAGGACAGTATGCAGTATGACCCGATCCGCCATTTACAATGGGAGCTGGCAGCTGACCACTGATCCTTAAGCTAGTGCACAGTATCTAAATTTGATCGGGCTGGATTTTTGATATTTGGCCTAGTTTTTGTGTCACGTGACTGAAGTTGGCACGGTCCGTCCGTTGCGAAGAGTCGTCTGTCAGTCCCGCACAGCATTATTTTTTCTGTTATTGGTAAATGTTTGCTTGTGTTGTGTTGTGTTTAGTTTCTTCAGTAGCAAGCCAAGAGATTGGCTTTAAACAACGTTTGCTTAATGATTTAACGGGACATACAAGCCCTAACTGTGTACTGACTCCGTTGCACCAAGCCATCTATATCAAGGGACAGATGCCTCACCCATGAAGGTCTCATGTGTGGTCTTGCAAGTGATGAATGGTGTCTGTTTCTGTGACAGCTGTTCAACTTCTGGGTCGACTTCTTCAGTGAAGCAATTGCAACAGAAATACAGGCGGAGAACTTGCGATTTCCGGTGAGTTAACCTGTCACATGCTGATATTGTGTTTAAACAGATCGAGTTCATGTTTTGTCACAAATGATACTCTCGATCTCTCCAACACTGCGCTGTAAGGATAAATGTCGCCAAAATGAGGTTATTACGATGACAGAGAAGGTTGCAGTTGTTTTGAGCCCTTAGGGCCCGTTTTTCCACCGCAAATTAATTTCCCGTTAACGTTAATGGGAGATTAACTTCCATTAGGTAATGGAGAAGCTACCATCGTCCTGGAGGCGACCTCGGGGAGGTCAAGCTCGACATGACTACGAGTGGTCACGGACGACATTCATCAGATGAACTTCGACATCCATACTGCCTGGCGGAAGGCAGCCGACCGAGAGGAATGTCGCCACATCTTGGGCACAGCAACGCTCCAGCCGGAGTAGGCTATGAAGAAAGAGAGAGAGAACTAATGGGAGTTAATGTGTACGGGAAGGTTGAGAGTTGTAGAAGACAGCTGAAAGCTCCTTCTTGGAGTAGAGTGAGTCACAGAAGTAAACGCACCGGATCTGACAGTTGGAATAGATCCCGACACACATTGTATCATGAAATAAAACGGAAGAAGCCAGCACTCACAAGAGTACATGGTGGTGCAGAACATCTGTCTTCGGTCACCGTGAGTCAAAATAGGTGTTGCTACATGTTGCCCATAACTTTTCCAAATGGTGACTGGGTATTATCACACTTCTTATGACTGAGCAATGTATGTGTAATGAAGTCATCATTGAAGATTTCACAGCATCGGGAAAGTGTTGCTACACTACCTTGTGATCTGTTTGACACTTTTTTGACTCGCTGTGATCACCTGTCCATTTTTCTGTGCCTCCGTCTATTGCTGGTGTTTCTGCTGAACGTAGTGTAACTCGGTGCTAATCCGTGTGATTGATATACAGGTGCTAGTTTTGGAGCCGTCAAAGGTGTTGATGCCAAGTTATGTGGCTATCAACAAGAACGCTAACGAGGAGGGCGAGGTAGAACCTCACATGTTGTTTATCATTTTCACTTGTGATTTGTCTCTGTTTACTGTAGTTTCCGTTTATTGTTATGATTACGGCTCTCGTTGTGATACTTCGTTGATACAACGCAGCAACCGTTTAATGTCACCTTTTAACGACAACAACCCCGGTGAGCTGACACCAGAAGGTGGGTAGCACAACCCCGGTGAGCTGACACCAGAAAGTGGGTAGCAGGAGGACGCCACAAAACTGGCAGTGGTAGAAGCAGTTGCTGTAGTAGATTTGTAATGATAGCTGTATTGTCGTTATTTTGCCCCTGGTAGGTGTGCAAAGTATTGTGCTCTGCATGTCTGTCTGTTTCATTGTTTGTCTGTCGGATCGGTTATCTCATAAACCAGATGTCCAAATTTGACCTATTTTTTATTTTTAGGTCAACTCTTCGATAGAGTCGACCTAATAAGACCGGTCTCAAACGTCCGTCGGTCCGTCTGTGCATACATCCGCCCATCCACACAAAGTTTCTTTGATTTTAATAAAATTTGGCTTGTAGGTAAAGGTGGATGAGTGATGCACGATGGTATGCAGTATGACCCTATCCAAGGTCAAAGTGAAGGTCACGAGCCCTTCAAAGTTGGAAGTCTGGCTGTTTCCAACAGTTATCTCCTCTGCCATTTACAATGGCAGCTAGCAACCGGCCGCGGATTCTTAAACTAGGGCACAATATCTAAATTTGATCAGGCCGGATGTTTGATATTTGTCCTAGTTTTTTGTGTCACATGACTTTGAAGTTGGCAGAAACGTCAGTTGTGAAGAGTCAACCGTCAGTCCCGCACGGGACTAATTTATCTATACTTGTTACCTGAAGCTGTGACGTAGTCCTCCAGTGACGTCACTGCGATACGTTATATAAATTGCGTTATTTTGGATGGCATCACGTTTTTATATAATGCAGGGAATAGGCCAGAATCAAAGACGATGCGTATGTTTTGTTCCAGTTCACCAGGTAGCGGCACCAGTGGGACGGCAAAGATTGTTGGGTGGTCGAGATCGCCAGGCGGCAGCACTGAGGGTGAAGTTTGCCGTCTTTGACTCTATTTTGTCGTGGTGGTAATGGTAGTGGCTGTGTCT
>Ga0209363_1002069_pt1 | contig 10276 bp, 9 predicted proteins | sample WorMetexBAHAMAS3_FD_187385 | JGI IMG/M metagenome (GOLD analysis project Ga0209363, IMG submission 187385) | Marine gutless worms symbiont microbial communities from Max Planck institute for Marine Microbiology, Germany - Inanidrilus exumae... | ecosystem: Host-associated > Annelida > Digestive... | reverse complement strand
TATATATATATTACAGATGCAGTTACAAAAAAATAAAAACAATTGGTGGTATGCTATTGTAATTAAATTAAACAAATAATAGTAATAATCTGACATTTAACGCGCACCGTGTTGAGGAAATCTCGAATCGTTGGCAAATCTTATTCGTTCTGCTTATAGTTAGTTAAACTGAAAAACAAGTGAAAATATCTGCCTCTATTTTAAAAAACTGCTGTCGCAGGAAAGAGCTTTGATATATTCTACACCAGTTTGAAAATACAGGCATAACAATGACGGTCATTGTCTAACGTAACGTTGTAAAATATCGTATAGGCCTATTGAAAAAAAACAGAAATCGCGCCTCCAGATTACAATTTTTAATCCAAACTGTAATTAAAAAATAATCTGTACATTTGTGCTGAAAGCGCAGTTACATTCTAATTAACTAACTAACCAACCAGCCAACCGTAATTTTCCTGCATTTTTAGCGCCCCAAAAGCATTTCACTAAAATAAATAGAACCAATGCAATAAATATAGAGTTTTTGAGATCGACAGGTAATTGAGCCGAACGAACATGAGTGCCGTGAGGAGATGGTATCAATCTAGCGTTAATGAGGAACATCGCCTGATATCACAACGTGATTCCGCTGCTGCTGCTGCTGCGGCGGCGGCGTAGTCATGTTGACAGCTGTTCGCTGTCCGAGTCAGACCATGAACTGCAGCTGAACAGGCGCGGACATGTGACTCTTTGGGGACAACACTCACCTGCAGTAGATTGTGACGCGACGGGAACTAGCGGATCGGTCTTCTTATCGAGCTGTCGTCTGGTTATTATCCCCCTGACTGCCCAGTGCCGTCCGTTGTCACATTTCAGAGCAGTGGCATTGACTTCGGCGGAGTCTTGCATGCGTGGTGCAGGTCTCAACCGGTGATAATGAATAGTATGTATTAGATATTTTATGCCTGTGATGACCGTTTGCAAACTCACATATGCCGGGAATTTTGGGATTGCTACCAATCTAGAGAATATCTAAATTAGATATTCTCTAGATTGGTAGCAATCCCAAAATTCCCGGCATCTAAATGTATCATGATAAATTCCCACGCAAGCAAGTGACTGGATACGATGTGCAAAAAACCAAATGGACAATGAACGACTGAAGTGACTGGCTAGAGTCAGTGCACTTGACGGCCGTGTGAATCACAGTGACTGGGAAGCACTGCGTGCTGTGAAGACTGCTAGTGAGGTGATGAGGTGACGTGAACACTGACAACCCTGCAGAATTTGTCCGGTCTGAGGCCCAGTCTGTGAAGGCATTCGTGATGGATTTAAGCCTGTGAGAAAAACACATAGATAGGAAAGAGTAATTATATATAGCGTCATTTATACTACGCATAGTCTCAAGGAGTTCAGACATGGATCACACAGTTTTACCTGCAAATTACACCATGCCTGCCTACCGCCATAAATGTTGTTAAGTGTTTTATTGTACGGAAAGTCATGATATCATTGTTATTGTCCGACTGATTGAGTGTTGTGACGACGTATTATAGCATCACGAGCACGTTACATACTGCTACTGTTTATACACTCGCTCGCGCATTGGTCCCCGCTTCGTCACATTTCATATTTCAAGTATCGTAGTTAGTTCCCGCACGTCGTCACAAATGCCGGATGAGTTGGCGCTGAAGCGGTGTCCAGGAAATGAACGTGAACCGAGGTCCAGATCACGTGACAAACAGCCGACAGATATGTCGCAGACGTTGGCTGCCGCAGCTGCTGTTGCTCTGTCAGCGCCACCACGTGATACGCTGTAGGCGCCAACGTAATTAATAATTAAATAATAATAATAATAATTAAATAATTAAAACGCTGTTAACTGAAAAATTGATGATAAGTTTATACTCAGAATTCAAGCATGCGTGTAAAACGTTGAAATATGAACAAAAAACGTTAAAAACTTTAAAAACACAACTAAGAACGTCTGCAAACGTTACGGTAGGCCTACATTGAAAACGTTACCAGCATTATGTTCAACTCGCATGCTTAATGCCCAACATGTCTAGTATAAGATAACTCTTCGTCGCCTAATCCAGGATCGACAACACGGCCATAACCTGCGATGAGTGTGATCGGCCACCACGACGTTGTGTCAACGACATTTGCAAAGCGGGCCTTCCGATGCTCAGTTCCGACTGTCTGGAACTCGCTACCAAAAACTGTTCTCAGTAGCGACTCTGTTACAGTTTTTAAGTGTAGGCTAAAGACATTCTTTTTCCCTCTTTCATCTGCTCATTAACACGCTGCCTGGCCCCTGCGCCTTTGAAGTTACGACCTAATGGTGCTATACAAATCTACACCGTGTCCGGAAAAATGTGCCACTATAGTTTTGCTTCTAACTTTGCTAAATACTGACCGGAAAATGTGACATAAATAAAACAAACGTAAGACGTTTTTATATCTATGGTGTGAATTTCAGAAAGGAGGGATGGTCCGCTTTCTGCAATCGTAAATATGCTGTGGTTTGTAAACCGTCTTTGATGGCGAGGTTTTCACGATTGGCGGGATGGCCTAATACGGCGACAAGATGCGGCCAGCACATGTGCCCAGTGGCTGCGTAGAAACGAAAGTTGATGGATTGTCACGCGGAACTTCCGGCTGTATAATGCACTGGTTCCTGTACTCGCTGAGTCAGCGGTGACGGACGTGAGTCAGCCGTAGTGACATGCAACTGATGACTTGTCTGTCGCAGTACTTCAGCTGCTCAGCAGCAGCAGCCGTGACGTCACAGCGCCGCTCTGCATCAGCTCTGCATGCCATTCTGCCGTCACTGTTGCTGGCATTGCCGGCGCAGCGTGGCGCTCCGTACACAGTGGCGTTTCTATAGCACACAAAAAGTGGGGTGGGGGCTATTTTGGGGCCAACATAAATGTGGGGAGCAAAGACTGGAGATATATGTTAGCAGCAGTTTTACTGTAGTTAATTTATACGACTCGTGGAGCAACTATCCCCCGTAGTATATGGTACGTAATAGGCCGAGTGTATGAAAAGTGGGGAGGGGAGCAACGCAGGGGCAAGCCCAAATTCTGGGCCCCATAGAAACGCCACTGTCCATGTAACGACTAAGATCTGGGTTCACGCAGCATGACTTGATATACAGCGCACCAGACTCTGAAACACTCTCCCTGATGACATTACCGGCAATCTGAACGTTACTGCAAGTACTTTTAAATGCAAACTAAAAACCTATACCGTCTATCAAGTGACCCCGCGCCTGCTATCCTTCTTTTCATGACCGACACACGGCGCCTTAAACACTGCATTATTATTATTATTAGTATTATTATTTGTCCGCATCGCATGTACGCAGTGCATAGGCCTAGAGGCAGCCTGTTGCTACGGATGCAGATCTGTGTGTCTGTCTGTGTATTGGGACACGGGTGAGCTGTGCAAAAACAGTTGTACCGATCGAGATACCGTTGGGGAGGCTGACTCATGTGGGTTTAAAGAACCATGTATTAGATTGGGTCAAGATCCCCATGGAAATGGGCAATTTGGGAGTTGTCCGGCCACCGAAAATCATTCGGAGTCTCTGCTGCTGTGTATGCAGCCAAATGGATCATTCAATGTTCAATAATGACATGACAGCGCGACTGCTGCAGCCGACTGCAATGCTCCCGACTGGCCGATGTCACATTATATTATTGGACTGTATTTGCTTTATATTATTTTGAGTTTTATGTAATTTTTTGTTTTTTTTCGTATTTCTTTGAATTGTGTATATGTCTGTATTTTTGTGTATCCGACAATATCAGTGGCCCTCGGGTACTTCTGTCGTTGATTTTTAAATAAATAAATTGTCCTCCGTGAAAAATCCGCCCCTTGTGAGTTGTAATGCTGCCATGATCGTCGGTATCGTCTAATTACCGGAAAAGACCAAAATGATCATCGGAGGCCTCATCTTTTCTGCGCTTGTTTTGTCCTGGTCTTAGAAGTATCAGGCTATCGTCTAGACAGACCAGAAATCTTCAGCGGCTAGTCTTGTTTTACTTCACGCTGACGATGATGTTGTATCAGGTTCGACGTTCGCTCTGCCTCCGTCGATCTATCAAGGTCCGCAGCCGTCACTGAAGATTTTTCGCCAGGATGAAGACGTGGACCTGTTGTGTGTAGCATCCGGCTCTCCGTCGCCGACGTATGTAAATTTGCAACTCACGACATTCTGTTGCGAGAACTCTCTGCTATAACTTTTGTGTGAGAAAAAATAATTTTACACAGTTGTAAATAACATTTTGAGGCAGTATATGGATTCAGCTCATAATTGAAATAAAATCGAAGTCGTCACAACAGCAAGAGTAGTATCAGCCACAGCAACAAAAACCAACTCAATCGATACGAAAGCTTTCTGAGTCGATAGTAGTAGTTGGGAGGCTATGTTTTGGCCGGTCACCGGCGTCGGTATGTAGGTTGTCACCAAACTTGGTCAGTCATACCCTTGGCAACAGAGGACGAGGTGATTAAATTTTGGAAGGTCAAGGTCGGTGGGGAGGTCAGCGCTCTGCTGAACGCCCTTCTAGTTGAGTAGTTGATATTGTTTACTTACTAGGCCTATACATATCATCCATCGTGTTCCTGCAGCATAATAAGCGGCTGTTCGAGAGGACTTCACTGTAACGCTGCCCTTTATGCAGTGTTCACCTGTGTCACCAGTACAACTGTACAACAGCACTCGTTTGTGACAGTCTGCTAATAGCATGTGCTATTACAGGTATATCCAGGTAATGTGACGTTGCGGACAGGTATGAGTGGTGGAAAGACGGAAATCGACTGGACGTGGCGGCGTTTCCGGACCGGTACCTGTTCATCACACACGGCACTCTGCGTATCTTGCGAGCGACGGCGGTCGACGAGGGATACTACCAGTGCGCGGCCAGCAATGACGTCGGAACCGCGCTCTCCACCGTCGTACAACTGCGCAAGTAAACACCCGCAGCCTGACCGCTTCCGAGTATAAAGCCCCGTCCACACCAGCAACAATGTCGAAGCTACGTTCCACTTTGTCGAAGCAACATTCGACATTGTCGAAAGAATCGTTAAACTTGTAGCATTCGACAATGTCGCTTGGACATTGTTGCTGGTATGGACGGGGCTTTATACCGATTAGATTGAAATGCCTATTCACGCCCAGAAGGCCAGTCGTTACTAGAGGAGACAGCTTTTTTGGGGTCGTGTGGCTTTAAAACTGGTTGTATATAACGACCTTAGTTTGCATAAAACTGGTAATTAATTTATGGCGATTTACTCCTCCGGAGAAGTTATTGCAAGAAGCGACCGGTATACGCCGTGGGCGGGTATACGCGGTCTCTAACACAACCTCAAAAGCAACAAGAAGCTCAGCTATCGCCGAGACACCCGCGCGACGCTCTGTATCAGTTGAAATATTGTCCTACTGTTGTACAAATAACGCACACAGATCCCCGTGTCAGCCTGAGAAGCAATTTCAGCAACTGCCACGTTTTATTCGGCTACCTGCATAGTTTTGTACGCGCATCATTGCAATATGCTCAAATATCGCACAGCGAGCATGCGGTGCCGTGCGTGTCATCAACAGACTTTCATACAACCAACCAACCTTGGCGATGTCAACTGCACCGTAACTGTGACCATCAAACTTCGACTACCACCAAATTTGTTAATGTATTCCTTCGCCAGCGCCCCGTCGTGGACGCGGACGACCGTGGCGGATGGACACAAATTTTAGGCGGTAAGGCGTCTGAGCCAGAGACATTTCAACCTATCGAAAAACGCACTTTCTACTGACCCCACCTGCATTTGGCGCCCCTGTTGGGGGTGATCTAATCGGAATTTCATAAAGATCTTTTGCAACGTAAAACTACAGTCCCTGATCTATCGTGCGGCATTATTTGTGTGATCCTACTTTTAGCCATTCTGATACAACTTCGACTTGTGACAGACGGACGGACGGACAGACTTACACGTGATGACAGCAAATACCGCGCTATAGCATAGCGTCACGTGGGTATAATGAAATATACGTTTACATACACTCATCACTAGATAGCACCGGTTTGCACTCTGGACTTAGAAAAAAATTCGCAACTGCACGTCGACCGTCGCAAGTGTTGTCAACTCAGGTGGACGCTCAGTGCGATAAACTGTTGATGGTCGTCGGTCGCCAGTTTATCACACTGAGCGTCCGCCTAGTTAGTCGTGCTTTTTGCGTGAGGCGGTTCGTCGCGCGGATCTGTCTGTGGTAGCTGAGACATGTATATTCTTGCTATAGATAGAGCTTTTCTGATTTGCTGGAGTTCAAATGAGCGTGCTGGTGTTCAGGGCGGCGCTAGACTACTACCAGTCGAGCGCAGTCCGTGAGTACCGTGTTCACGAAAGTGACAAGTTGACCATGGAATGTAACGCTCCTCGAAGTCTGCCGAACGCTACATTCAGTTGGTCGATAGCGCGAGATGTCGATACGAAACCGTTACTTCTATCCACCACACAGCGCATGCAGATCAACGCGAACGGTTCGTATACATAGGCCTAGGGTGACAGTGACGTAATTTCATCATTCCTATCTATGCCAGCTGTTCTGGCCGCCATGATGTAGGGCAAGGAAATGTAAACTTTTTGTATACTTACAGTCAGATCTCCCGATCTGGCGCCAGCGTTTCTTAAACCTACTAATGTAATATTATTTAAATAACGTGACAAATCTTTATCAGCTAACTTCGCACAGTACGACATCATGCCGTACAACATAAGAGGTCGTATCGTGACCATAGATTACTATGACGTCACTTTACCCCATTATGTATTGATGCGTTGACGCCAATGGAACACAGTGTGTCTTGTTAATATTGCTAGCTGCAGTTCCGCTGAATTGTTGCTGCTGGCGTGTTTCTCGTGGCAGGAGACCTGTACTTTTCATACGTGAAGCACTCTGATGCGAACGACGAAGGTTTCATGTACAAATGCAACGTTTTCAATCCGTTTCTCGATCAGACCATCTCTGGATCTTACTCCGTTCTACACGTCATTCCTAGTTAGTCATGCGTTTTGTCTCCAGGTGTTGGTAAATTAATTACATTTTTCGTTTGTTGACCTAGAATAGAATTAACAAGCATAAGCCGAGAGTACACTTGTGGGCCTATCGTGGTCTGCTGATAATAGTCGGCAGCATACTTGCTACGATACCGTTATACCATTGAATTACTGTATATCGCTGCCACTTCTGGCGGGGATGCTGTTTTCACCGCTGATTGTTTGTTTGTTAGTCTGTCTGTTTGTTAGGAAGACAACTAAAAACTTATGGGCGGATTTTTATGAAATTCGGGGAGAAGGTAGAATGTGGAAGCAAAATAATCCGGAACGTATATTCTCGATATCTTGGATATTGCAGGCTTAACAGTCGATCAACAATACATATCGACTCGAAATTTTAAATGAGGCCGTTCCTTTTACTTTCGTTTTCTATTATGTGTAAGTAATAGTTTTGCGGTGCATCAAAATTACAAGGTAGTCGTAGACATCAGACTTCGCCTTCGGTGCTGCCACCTGGAGAACTCGACGAAACATAACGTCGTGCTTGATTTTTGCCCATTGGATCCATTATGTGACAAAATGACGCCATCCACAATGTGAACGAGATTTAAGTCTCTGGTCAATATATGTTTTTTGTGTGTGTGCGCAGGTCAGCACATTCCTGAATCAAGGCCATTTATCTACTTCTCTTCGCCAGCCGTGGTCGTCGCCGTTAAAAGACGCACTGTTACTCTTCGCTGCTTCTTCTACGGACAGTTAGTATTTTGCTGTTTTAGTTTTCGAGGCCCCCATCATGTCTTTGGAACGGGTGAAAGTTGGACAGTCGAAGTTGATGCGTAGACTGATCATAATGAGTACTAGCGTACGCGTGATAGATTACCCACAAATAGGGTGTGTTCAGGGTCACGTGACACGAGTGTATGCGTTCTATCGAATGGTGCTATTTTTAGTTACCCTGCGTGACCCCAAACTACCCCCAAAACACCCCAATTTTGACATTTTGTATCGCCTTTCATATCTTCGTAGTGAGGTGAGATAGAGATTTCAAGTTTGGTAGGTATGTTAATCGAGGCAAGTACCAGCCCTCGGATGACGAATCATCCCCAAAAGGAGCATGATCAGGTCACATGAACCTATAAACTTTTGTGGGCACGAACAATATCTCTGGAACGGCTGAAGCTATAATGGTCAAATTTTGAACACATGTAGATTGTACCGAATCCTAGCTTATGGACGACAAACCACCCCTAAAAGGGCGTGGTTAGGGTCATATGGCCCATTTTCAGTTTCGATGCCCGCAATCGTATCTCCAGAACGGCTGAAACGATAGTCGCCAAATTTTGTATGCCAGTAGAATATGTGCCAGCCTTGGGATGACAGACAACTCCCTAATGGGTGTGGTCAGGGTCACGTGAGTGACCTGTTTTTAAATTTTGCCCCAATCATATCTTTGGAATTGGTGAAGTTAAGCACTTTAAATTTTGTGTGCTGATTGATACACAGGAGTATTAATGAATACGTGATACATTACCTCCAAAAGGATGTGTTCAGAGTCACGTGACTTCTTCAAATTTTGGTAAATAAATGATAATATATCGTTAACGGTGCAATATAGAAACATTTTTGCAGTGGAAGACTAACAGTAAATCGTATGTGGCCTATCGAATGACACCATTGCCAATGCCCTGAATGACCTTGAAGGTCGCTTTTGTTGTTTGAAACCTTTCTAACTTCAATACGTCTTGATACATAGCACGAATTTACTAACATAGCGCGTCGCGCGGTTCCTCTGCGGTAGCTGAGCTTCTTATTTTATTCCCAGTGTCATAAATAATGTGCATAATGATACAGAAGTGTTTCGATTAGAGCACATAAAAATCGACTAACGAGTACTTTTCAGTCGAAAATCCTTATGGCTACCTTGCCATATCGGTATGTAAACAGCCACCGAGGTCAACTCAGCCTTCTACCCTCCGTGGGGCGGGAAATGAGTGCCGGCCAAACGTGCGGTGCTGCGCTGCGACTGAGGAGTAAAGGCAGGATGGCTCATTCCATTCGTGGATAAACGAGTGGATGGCAGGTAAAACTGTGTGGTTTCTCGTTAACACGTGCCATGCCTGACCGCCTTAGATGTGAGTTCACGCTACACAAATGTCCTGTCTTCAACGTTTTCTTCTTCAACTTGCCTTGTGTGATTGTCTGTGAAGTCCGGAGCCGAGGGTGACGTGGCTGATGGACGGCAGACACATCTCGTCGACTCGACATCGCTATCGCTACCACGACTTTCACACGCGGCTCGTCATTCAGGACGTCCAGAATAAAGACAAGGCAATGTTCACGTGTCGCGGCACCAACAACCGCGGCTCCGTCGAACGGAAAATCCTCCTCGACGTCCAGGGTATCGCGCATATTCATGTGAATGAATGAATGAATGAATGAATGAATGAATGGGAAAACCATCGGACAAGAGTACCTGCCCTTAACATAGCAAAACATACACAAGATGCACAATAAAATACAAACATAGATACAAACATACATAGTCGAAATTGTACACACTTTGGCGGAGGAGTCGCTAGAAGTAACTGACAGCCTGTTGGGAGGGTCAGTACATATTAACCGTTTTCATGGACCGTATAGACGACGGCACGGGTATTGTACAATACAATGCAATACAATGCAATACAATATACAGTAAAAGTTGTAGTGTTCAGTCATGCATAAAACAGATCGACTGCGCATTACAAAAGTGAGAGATCAAGAACTAAAAGCAGTGCTGAAAAGATCTGTCTTAAGTGTTCGTCTGAATGCGGCATGATTGTCGATGAGCCTCATAGTAGCAGGGAGACTGTTCCAAACATCCGACCCGCAGACCGAGTGACCGACCAAAAGAACATTGTGAAATATGGTGGCCGCGGTTGTAAGTATTTTGACCCCGCGTGGGGCCGGGGTACCCCCTTTCCGCCTTTGTTCCTCCCTTGTCCATTCACTTCCTCATCTTTTGCTCTTTATTACTTGTCCCTTTTTTCTTCTCTCGTTCACTTTACTTATTTTCTTCTATTGTCCATCCGATCCCTTTCTACCAGAATCGTCCCACTCCGTTTCCAGGCGTGAGGTCGTAGGAGGCGACCGAACCTGGGTTTAGTTTGTTTTTTGTTTATGATTGTGTTATCTGTATTGCTTAGTTAAGATTTATTCTGGTGTTTTGTTGTATTTGGTTTAGTTTAGTCTT
>Ga0209363_1002068_pt1 | contig 10278 bp, 5 predicted proteins | sample WorMetexBAHAMAS3_FD_187385 | JGI IMG/M metagenome (GOLD analysis project Ga0209363, IMG submission 187385) | Marine gutless worms symbiont microbial communities from Max Planck institute for Marine Microbiology, Germany - Inanidrilus exumae... | ecosystem: Host-associated > Annelida > Digestive... | reverse complement strand
GTGGCCGTTAACACAGGGCTGGCGCTACCGGATTACCCTACCGTGCAGACTGTGATTCCAATTTTGTGTCCACATGGCGGCCGTACACCATCTTCGATTTTTAATGTGTGTGCACTCGCGAACTTCGATAATGACATATTTAGCCGACTGGCGTATCACTAGAATTTTTCTGCATTACAGCTATGATAACTATTCGAGGCGGAAGTAGGCGTGTACGCATCGATGGTCGCTGTTGCGTTAATACTAATGTTATGTGAGATTTAAACGATTATTGTGTAAAGACAAAGAGACGGACAGGTATGTTATTACGGCAGTAGGTTGGCAAGGTGGTCTACTGCCCATAAACGGGAGGTGGCCCGCCCCCGCAACATGCGATAGAATCGAAAAAACCATAAACCGGACAATTACCGATTTCACTAATGTTCAAATTGATGTCATCCATTGAGGTTGACCATGATTGACAGCGATCACGCACCGTCGAATGCCATCGACGACACCACAATGTTTGAACGTCGTCCACCACATTTGCTTGCGTGCGAACGTTTGGGACGGTCTCAAAAATCTAGCATTGCTAGATTTGAGTATCAACAATGTCGACCGCCATTAATGGCGTTGGAACGTCGACGCCGACATTCGATACAATATTTTACCCACATGAGCATGAGCGTTCTCGCTAACGCTGTCACTCGCGGTCAATCACAGTTGACAGCATCAGCAAGAATGCTGTACTGAAATCTGGCAATGCTAGATTTTTTAGATTACTCCCGTCGTTAGCATGCCAACGACGACACTTGAACGCGTCAGTCAGAAGTCCACTTAAGACTTCAGTCTAGCAGTCCGTCATCACAACGGATATGCGTACAGCGTCCAGCAACTGCTCGGATATGGGTGTGACCGCACACTGGCTGGACAACAACTTTGGTACCTGCAATAAGTGCCTGGTAGTCCATCTGGCGCCGTGAAGCCACACCGCCGACTTCATTTGATGTAATTCAGCAATAGTAATACGAAAAGGTATAAGCCTAACGAATGCGTCAGGGAGCCGGCAACGGAATTTAATGTGGATGGGAGAGGATGCTTAAACAAACATCAACCCCCTATACCGGACAATTACTGCAATATGGATGCAATGTGACACGCTTCAGTATCGCAATATTCAATACAGTGCGATGTATCGCGCTGTCGCTAAATTTCCTAACGGCAAAAGCGGTGCCATTGTATTCATTGAGTCATTAATAACACCGTAAGAAATCTGAAAGGACATATTGAGAATTAAAGACTCGATGTCTGAGGTCCTACGACAGAACACTGTTTGTCAACATGCAACATGTTCATAATACCTTATAACAGGACACATACTACATACTGGAGGTTGGAATTGATTTGCATGAAAAAACCACACCCAGTGACTGTTATATGTATAATAGTTTTACTTCATTCCACTGTCTGACAGTTTTTAGATAGTGGGGTAGCAAATGCTACTGTGTAGAATGTTAATAGCAATATTTAACTTTTCTGGTAAAAATTAATTTATACAGTATGCATTAATGCGGCATTATCCTGTGGTATGCTTTTGCTGCATAACAAACTCTTTTTGTCTACCATTATGGTAGTCTTGCTATGGTAAAGGCTGGTATTTTAATTTTCATTTAAGTGTCTGAGAGTTAGCATTTATGTGTAGAATTAATAACACTTGACTGTGAGATATGGTGGTGATTTGTATGTGTGCAAAAGCTGCTGGTCTGTTCTACCTGGCAGAGCTTGTTGAAGAATACACTGTAACATCTGCACGCATCATAAAGTATACAATATGGGTAATTGATCTTTTTTCATAGGACGTAATAATATATGACATTTTAAAATTTGCGATGATATGGAGATAGTGTAGACAACCCTGTTTAGAATCGGATCATGTTTTTCCTAATCCGAATGTGCTGGTTGCTGTCAGCAAGGGCATGTAGGCAGTAAAATTTTGTTAGCACAAAATCCTTCATTCTTAATGGCCGGTGCTGGCTAACACATGTTGTGTTGGTAGCAGACTGGCAGTAGTAGTAGTTGTGTTTGTGATGTTATGAATGTGGTAGTGTACGATGCTTTTTATGTCATATTTTGTCAGCACTAGCATTCCAGTTTTATGCATTTGCTACCAGACCCGACATTGTCGGTGAAGGCATTATGTTCTTGGCTGTCCGTCCGCTGCGTTCGGATTTTTGATTTTTATCCTAGTTTTTGTATCACGTGACTTTGAAGTTGGCAGTAATTAGGAGTCGACCGTCAGTTAGAACCGATTAAAAATGGATAATCGAATTGTGACAACTCCCACAGTTGCGTGGGCACTGCGGAGAAACAAAGGAAATTGGTCAGGCCATGTGAACGTAGCCGCAGCAGTCGCCCTACACAGGTAAAGATGGAGGAGTACCAGTTTCTCACTCGTTAACTTTGCAGACCGTTAGGCCTACGTTTTGTGGAAGTGAGAGCGTCAATAGCTGGCTTGCACGGCCCCGGATAATGTTTGCTTATGGTCGCCGTCATTAACTCCGCTCGCCCAAAACCAGTAGCATTCTCAGTGACTCACTGATGCTGTCGATGGCGAACTACCACCATCGACGGCAATAGCACGCCCTCCACAGCGGTCGACCTTGATCAACCGTGATTGACTGTGTTCGAACGCATACGAATGCAGGGGACGGTCTCAAAAATCCAGAATTGCTAGATGTTCGAACATTGTTAACGGCGTACACATGCCGTCGACTGTTGGCCCAGTCATGTCGGCATAGCAGTCTAGAATTAGTTGTTTTTTCCTTTCCTTTTAACTACTGATATGTATTATACTACTTTATCGTATTATTAAGCAATTCAGCACTTCAAGGCTGCAAGTGTGTTTTAATAAAATTAGTTGTCAGTGTATCCGGCTATGGCTGCTATCACCTGCTGCTAGTGAGGCTGCGACTTTGCGAGTGCACCATAACTGGTCACTACTCAGTCCAAATCGAGTCTCGATGGAGTCCTGGCATTGGCCGATCGACGAAACTTGGGAGTGAGCATCCATATAAATGATATTAACATCCATAGTTGTTGTGTTGCCACAGTGCTGCGAATTCGGCCGCAATTGCCCTCTGACGAGACCACATACACACGCTCAGAAATTGGATGCATGCATCTGACAGTGTGTTCTGTCACGCCTTTTAGTGTCCATTAAGCATCGTCACTATCAGCATGGCATTTACCTGGTCCTGTACGGCAGCGTCGGAAAACTACTGCCTTGGTAATGACTGCTGCCGTGGTTGAATAACGTCAGTTGACTTGGGGCAGCGACGTCTGTTGTTGACTCACAGCAGGAGATAACCAAAGGTCGGCGATAGAGAAGCTATTAGCTTCGCACAGTGGCTTCGCCAGCACACACATGCTAGCATGAATTAGCATATTAAGCCTGGGAAACCTGGCAATTAGTGTCACTTTGCATGTCAGGCGGTACACTGAAGGGATTTCGATTACCAATTACGGTTATTTTTTAATCTATAAGTGCTTCAATTAATCAATCATTGATTAACTGATAATCGATTTACAACCCTAGTTGTAACAGCTTGACATCGGAAATGATTTATTTTGATTTGTTGCAGGCAATAACGTTTGCACTGGTTGGACTGCTGCTGTTTGAGGACATGCCGTGGACTCTGCTTGGCAGCTGCATTGCTTCCAACGTTGCCTACTATTTTGTATTGCAGACATTTCCCTTCATTCAGCTCACATCACCCGCATTTATTATCTCACTTGGTAAGTTTAGTACACTAGATGTTATTGTTACCAAATGCCAGGGCTCAAATTGTAGGGAGCCAAGTGATCCTGGCCTCTTGAGTTCTTCGTTGGCTGCCTTAAATGCTGTTTAGAACTGGCAGTCCAGTATGGGGCCTAGTTTCTGCCATCATATAGGTCTGTGCTCCACTCTCGCCATGTCACTTCATTGTTTGGGCTTCTCTGCCTCTGATTCAACTACTGCTAATTGCCATGCACTATTATCCACACATGCTGATAGGAAAGGTGTGGATATATCGGTTACTGTTTGTTTGTAATTTTGTTCGTGTATTTGTATTTGTACGGTTACGGATTTCTCCGCCGACAAAGCTGGCGGCATCAAATTTTGCACGTCGGTTCATCGGCATCTATGGCAGGAAATCTCCCATTTTTTGTTAACTTTGCTCCCCCAGAAGCCCAAAATCGGACGAATCCAGGAGCGAGCACGTGGACCATGCCCACCCACATGTAAATATACCACAGAGATGTGCCAACATAAACGTCACACTCGAGATGCGCTGTTCGTGAACTTTTTCATCTGACTCACGATTGAAAATATTGTTTGACAACTGCTCATGCAGGCACAGACTGCATAACTCATGATGCTGTATTGGGTCACAGGTTGAAGTTGTAAACTGTTATTTTAAAACTAGGGTTAGCAAATTTCTGCCAATTATTGTTTAAACCATCATGTTGGAAACAGATTTCGGCCGTAGTTTTTATCAGAACATATTAAGTACAGCAGTGTCGTCCTAAAGTCATTAATTAATTACCTTAGCTTATTACTGTTGTTACGTATTCATATGTTCTTACGTTTGGCATTGGGGTTTCTGCTATCAGGTTCTTAATGGAAACATCAGTGTTGGTGATGAGTATTAAAACTGAAATAAAACCTGCTTACTTTTTACAGTATAAATTTGAAAGAAGACCATTTGCTTTCTAGTCACTTGTCAGCCACGATTTATGTAGGCATACTGAAACTGTTTGTTTTTATTTGAAGTTGTCAGAATAGCTTTTACACTTTTCTGCTTTGACTGCTAGATTCGACGACGTTGACGTTTTAATCCTATCTTAGTCACATAGACGGTGATCCACATTTTAAATGACAGCTGGTGTAATTGAGAATGCACAGGGATGTTACTATGTTATTGTTAGTCTTTATTTTGTAAGATACACAGGAAATCTGTAATACTGATAGAGAAGTTACTGCTGTACTGGCACTTTTTCCTTTTTCCCATTTTATACCAGTAGCTAAAACGTCATGTCTGGCAGAAACAGGTTTTTTGCTGGCAGAAACCAACACTGTTTAAAACAGATGATGTTGTTGCTTTCGGTATACATACAGAGTTATTTGGATTTGTGGTCCAGTTTAACCACAGAGTTTTATTGGATGGGGCTGTGGCTGTCAGCCAGAACTGCAAATTTACTAATAATCCTTTATGCTATGATAAAAATATTACATACATATTTAAGTACAGCATGTAATAACATGCATTTCAACACGGCAAACAAAATTGCTGAATTTTAAATGTAATTTTGTTTGCCATATTGAAATGCGTGTTTTTTTTGTAATAGTAATAGATAGGTTTTTGATACTGGATTAGTTATAATATGTAATGAATAAACATGTAGATATAATGTTATATGCTGTGTTTTAGGTGCTGGCTTTCTTTACAGTCTGTGTGTGGTTGCTACCATTTGCATTGTTCATATCATTGTCAGCAAATGAAAACACCTTGCCGACTTCTGTTGAAGCAACACCTGCATCAGCATCGTTCACTGGTATTACTGCAGCTATAATTTTGCATGATGCCAGTGGATATTAGTGTTGATGTTGATAGTGGATGGCTACATAGGGCAGTGCAATTCTGACCTTTGATTTTCAGGCAGATTTTCAGATCTGCTAATTTGTTTTAACTACACCGTGAGTCAAGAAAGGTGCCATTGTAGTCTTGCCCATAACTTTGCCAGGTGCTGGCCAATTTTTATATGTCTTTGCCGCCTTACAGTGTCAGCAAAGACATCTTGTTTTTAGGATGGGCATTATGTTTTAGGATGTTCTATTTTCCCGCTCCTTTGTCCATTCGTTCATTTGTTAGTCCGTGCATCTGGTCAGACATTGTTACCATGATATCTCATGAACTGCTTGAACAATTTTGATAAAACTGACGGGGAATATTCACTAGCTCCTACTGATGACCTGTTTAGATTCTGGGGCTTAAAGGTCACATTGTGGCAAAGGCATCTGTGTCTGCTAGCCCAATTTTTCACCAACAGACTCATTGGTAGATTCTTAATAAAACCATTATGAAATATCCCACGGCACCTTAAACGTGTTGCTGTGCTACCTGTGAAATATTCATGTTGCTATGCATTTTATCTATAATGGGTTATTCAGCGATCACTTTACTACAAATTTACTGTTGAGTTTACCAGTTAAAGAGTTTTAAAAATCGCTAAACATTTTGCAGATTTATGGGCAAGACGGTTAATTGTCTCATGTGCCGTGTGCAAACCCGGACACTATTCTGAAAATGAAGACCTTGCCAGAGATCTTATGTATGACGGATAGAAACTGTTGATAGTTGTTGTCGTTTAGTAGGCTGATTGTTTTTGACTTTGAAGTCAACAAACGTCAAACTGCTGTAGACAGGTTTTGACTCAGCGATTGACAGACTGACAACAGTAACTGACCGACCATTAATAGTGACTGAAGGCGTTTTGTCATGACATCTTTTCTTTGTTATGACAAGTGTGTACAGTCATTCTGTGGGATCTACAGTATGGCTGCTGTGAATGTCTTTTTGTCAGTGAACTATAAAATGCTGATGTCACTAGAAAGGTATTTTTCAACAACTGTTTTGAGCGGCTGGGTCCTGGATGGCAGTTTGCTTCACTCAGTTCTTAGCGATTTTTTGGAACACATATTAGAAGGTACTGTAGTGACTTTTTAGGTGTAGTGGGACATTTAATAGTGACTTGAAAATATACTAATCAGACCATTGGTGTCAGAATTTTGAAAATCAGTCAACATTTTGAAAGTTATGGGGAAGAGAACAGTGTTACTTATTTTGACTCATGTTGTAACGTGTTGTTCATAGATACTGATGGAGACATCGTTACGAATTATTTCCGACGAAAGAGCAAACGCTACGGCCTGCTGTCATTCTTGAAGTCCGCACAGGAGACAATTCTGCCTCAGCGTGTGAAAAAAGGCTTTTAAACTTGCATAAACTGGACAGCAGCTTGTGTTATAAATATGTTAATGTCACTGCTGCCTCGAATGCGGTTGAAGGATGTGTGATGTGTGTGTTTATTACTGAACAGTTTTTGCTAAAATTATTATTTGACTGGATAGTCCCTTTTTGTCGTTTAAACTCTGGTCTCATAATGCTTTGTTTAACTTGGTGATACACATGTTCAGATTATTTGTGAATGAAAATTTTTGGTTGTTTTCGTGCTTGTTGCTCTCGTGTCACTCATTGATAACAGTGACTGATAACATATGTTTTGTGGTTATTTTATTTTGTTAAGAGAGCGATTATTATTCGCCCGAAGCTATGCTTCACTTCGGGCGCATGATGGAAATACATGTACTCTGTGGGGCAAAAATCGGTGTTCACGCGTTCGGCTATAACTCTGCCGAAAGTGAACGAATTTGGATGAAATCTGGAGCACTGTGAGTACATTGTTGGGGGCTGGCCCTGGAATATATTAGGCGCGATCCGTGCAGTAGCGACAGTGAGAGGCAGCCAAAATTTATTCTGTCTGGTAAATAAAGCACGATTTCGCCGACTGCCCATCCAATTCACGAGATTTTAACACAACAACCTCGATCGGTGAGGCGGTGAAAACTTTTAGAACAGAATTTTGGAAATTTTACCATAAGGGGTCGTTTTCCAATAAAATGAAAAATTGCTCACAAAATTTCCAGGTCTTGCGACTTCAGGCCGCTGATATAATAAATTCAGTCTTTCCTATGGGCTGTACTTTCCGCACAAGAAAGATACTTACCCATATTTTCTGCAATGTCCGATGCCCTGTTATTGCATATTAAAACCAATAGTATGCCACAATGATGGTGCTGCCTGGCGAGGCAACTAATATTGAAGAAAAGCAGACTGAATTGGAAACTGAAAATACGTAACATGGCAGATAACGCTAACATCACTCAGTTGCAGGCACGTGACACTAGGCATCGTCGAATGCAGGAAGTAAACAGCTTGTGCACAGATAGCGGACCGCTTCAGGCGAATACTGTATTGTGTTATTTCCACACAGTGCAACCTTCTAAGTTACAGAAATAGTTTTCAATCTGTAGTGATAGTTTCAGTGAGTGTGGCCATGTGAGGGCTGACCTCAGGCTTGTAAGAATGGGCCCAAACCATTTTCAGGTGGACGTCATAGAAGTGACCGTAGCTTTCATTTTTTGTGTATATTTTTGCATTATAACGCCTTTCATTTTTTTTGGTGAATGGATGCTTTTGTTGTGTTCATTTCTTCAGTAGCATGCTAAGTGATTGGCTGGGGAAAACGTCTCTGAAATAACCTGCTTTTATGTTGAGTGGGACATATAACCCTGACTTAAGGTCAAGGCACAAAAACAAGTCTGTATCGGTCTTCAGACGGAATGCAATATTGCCACTTGTTGTGTACATAAGCTACGCTGGTTCTTCCCCACAGCATTGCCCTGCCACACAAGCCATGTTAACAACACCAGCGGCCGATGCTGCTGCCGAGTGCCAGTTCTTCCGTGTGTGAAGTTTTCACAGCCAGCGGCAAAATGATTGCCCGTGTGGACATGGTACTATTGTGAGTACTGACTTCTTCTGGTTATTTGATGCTTTAGTATTGATGGTTATATTAATGAGAGGAAGAGAGCATCGTAGTTGTTTCATGGTGCAAGAATTAGAATTTTCTTGCTGAAAAATTTTATATATATTGGTTTTGCTGAATGCAACAGCTCGTTTGCTTTAGATGTGTGTTAGAGAGTCATAGCAGTTCAGACCACTGCTGATGTAAATTGAATGCTTCTGAGTTGCTGTCATAGTTTTCTTTGTTGAGCCTGTTGTGGGCATATTTCTGTGTTGATTAACCGATTTGTATACGCTTACTGGGTGCTTTCTTGCAGTGACCGCACTTGGAACGATTTGTTCTGTGGTAAGACCGAGGTATTTGTAGTCGTACATTCAGTTAGGCATACTGTGAGTTCTACAGTTACAGTCAAGTACCGAAATAACTTTTGTGGCATTTATGGAGAGGCTTGTTAAAAATTGTTTGGTGTGTCTTAGTCGCATGTGATGACTGGTGTTGGAATCACACATTATTTCATAACCCCATTTACATAACTTATACTTGTGCAGTGATCTTGTTCCATGTTCAAACTGCATATTTCTGCCTTCGTCATTTGTAACAGTTATTCTGCAGTGTATGTTGGTTACAAATTTGCATGTGTATTGTGGCATGCATAAGCCAGTTTTGTAACAGAATACAAGAATTGAAGTATAATCGTGTTAGTTCATTTGGCTGATTATAACCACTTCTGCTAGCTCGTTCTACTGATTCCTGTTCGCTGCAAAGAAATCTTACACAAATTATATTTTTTAATTGCATAATTTACCTAATTTCAATTTACTTATTTGATCTAAATTAACTGTTATTGTTATATCTTTCTTTTTCAAATATTTTACCAAATATTATTTCACTCTCAGAATTAGGAGAAAATTTGTAATAATACTATCACCAAAGATCCCACCACACCTGAATTGTGTTGCTACACTACCTTGTGAAAATGTCAAGTGTCTTACGAGCAACAATAGAAAACAAGACCACTTCTGTAACAAACATTTTAAGAGTGCGTTGTCCATCAGCAAGGCGGACACATTGAACATTTGATGTAAAAACTGTAGGATGTGACAGTTACTTTGGACAATAACTGAGACAACCAACACGTCGTTTCCTGTTGTTAATTTCTTGAAATGTGTTGTTACAAAAGTCGTCTTGTTTTCTATTATTGCTTTTAATACACGTGACATTTCACAAGGTAGTGTAGCAACATAATTGAGATGTGATGGGATCTTTATGGCAAATTTTCTCCTGATTCTGGCATTGAAATAATTTTGAAAATCGGCTAATATTTGGTAAAATTAAAGGTGATATGCAACGATTTTTTTACTAAATTGATTAAAAGTAGTTTCTAGCTGCTTACTGCAATATAAACCCGTCTGTGTAACAAATTTTGATCAATTATGCCATAAAATGCTAAAAAGTACAAGTTTATTGGTCTTTTTGGTATAGTTATTCTTCGGCTATTTCCGTCATGTGTGACGTCATGCCAGGATATGCTTGTCTTGTTTGCGTTCTTATGCGTTATTGAGATTAGACAAGAAGTTTATTTATTTTACCAGTTTATGTTTTAAGAACATTGACATTTTACTAGTTACTACTGTAGTGTAGTGTAGTGTAATGTCTCACTCAGCACTCCAA
>Ga0209363_1002067_pt1 | contig 10279 bp, 11 predicted proteins | sample WorMetexBAHAMAS3_FD_187385 | JGI IMG/M metagenome (GOLD analysis project Ga0209363, IMG submission 187385) | Marine gutless worms symbiont microbial communities from Max Planck institute for Marine Microbiology, Germany - Inanidrilus exumae... | ecosystem: Host-associated > Annelida > Digestive... | reverse complement strand
GGGACGCCCTCGACGTTGTCTGGGGATTTGGCGGCCAAAATGTGTGAAATTTCACACAATTTGGTAAAGAATTTTATCGAAAGACCGCATTGCGTGTCGCGACGTTATTGGGCACTGAATTATTCCTGTTGCCGCAACAGAGACTAGTCTTCTAATGCCTTTCAGTGGTCCAAACACCCCCAAAATGCCTCTTTTCGTGGGTCATCCCACTCATCTCAACTCCATCTAATACATGGTTTCTTTGGCCCCCAGACGACATCTCGATCGGTTCAGCCGTTTTCGCACAGCACATCCGTATGACCGACACACACAGAGACAGACATACAGACATACAGACAAACAGATAGACAGACAGACAGACAGACCAGGCTTCATGCAACATCTGTAGCAATAGGTCGCGCATTATGCACTATGTGCCTAAGATGCGGCACAAAATGTGCAAAATTGCAGGCAAATTGAAGATAAGCAAATATGTTCAACTTCTGGGGACTCTGCCCCAAACCTTGTTTTCCGGGGGATTTCCTGGACCCCCACTGGTCTGAGACCCCTCATCCGCCTCCCTTTTCAGAATACTGGATGCGCCCGGCATGACTGATCCAGCAATATAGGTTTATTTGGTCCCTCAACTGCTGGGACCTACTGACATCCAGGATGCTGGTAAATAAGCCTACACAGATTTTTGGATGAGTTCTGAAAATGTTCTATGGATATGTCCTCTGATTTATTTCGTTGGTTGGAAACGTTGGATAGGGGTACCTCCTCCCAAAACCTTAGTCTCGTCCCCAACTTTTACAACCATGATTGTGCTCCGCCCCTGGTAACACGGCGCTTAAAAGTGTTGAAGTTAGTGCTGGCGACATCGATGATGTTGGGTGGTCCATTGATTGACAGGTAGAGCGATATCACCGGAGTGGTTCACGCCAGTCCCACGTGACCACGACGTAATCAGACATCACAGTGCGGCACCGGTCAATCCAGCAAGTCAGCCATGGACAGGGTCATGAACCCAGCTCACCGCCCATCGCTACCGCAGCCTGTTAATACTCTGCTGCATGCCAGACGCCATTAGCTGAGGCTGCTGTCGCGGTCGCTATGACAACCACAGCAGGTGCATGATGTCCGTATCCAATCACTACTTCTGTTTTAGCAGTATGCAGAACCTACGTAAAAGAGTATTATTAACCCTATTAACAGCCAAATATGATAACTGTTTTAGCCTATAAAGTACGAAAGTAATAAAGTTTCGTTTGGCTTAAGACGAGATTAGAGCGCTTAAGTCTGCGCCACTTCTCTTTGGATGAAAATGTTACAATTAAAAGATGGATTAATGCAATTTCATAGAAAATATATTCAGTTATTTAATGTAATAAAGGCCTATCTATGGTTTGTTCATGCACTTTCAGCAAATTTCGGTGCTAAACATCATAGGAAAGGTCGTTTACGTTTGCAGTGAAGAAATTAGCTGTTAATTAATTAGTAATCACTCAATACTATTATTATATGCGGCCTATTGCTATTTGCTACAAATATCGCATGCAGCGTGATCTGTGTCTGTGTGTTGGGCACACAGGTAAGCTGTGCAAGAACGGCTGAACCGATCGAGATGCCGTTTGGAGACAGACTCTTGTGGGTCCAAGGAAGACGCATGAGACGGTATTCCAGAATCCAGATCCCCACGTGAAAATTTGATCGGGCTGGATTTTTTTTGATATTTGGTCTAATTTTTGTGTCACATGACTTCGAAGTTGGCAGAAACGTCAGTTGTGAAGAGTCGACCGTCAGTCCCGTACGGGGCTAATAGTTTAATTTTGCTGTTTTAGTTGTGCGACGTAGCAGTTGTCGTCCTTACAAGCCGTTTTAATCTGTGATGTTTTTGACATTTTATAATTTATTGACGCTGGCACTCGGTAACTCTGTCTAGCGTGAGCTATGATCGCCAGTGTGCATGCGTGTCTTGCCGTCGAATTAGGTATCAACTGCAATTTATGTCGAACATGTCACCTGCTTGCTCGGCACGCCGTCGCAACAGCCAATATTTCGTGCGTAATAGCATGGACATTATTGTCACTCAAGTCACTGCATGCACCACGATCTGCAGAAATCAATACAAAATCAGGTAGAATCTTTCTGTAAGTGCAGCCAAAATATGTAGATCTTGAGGAGGATTCATACTTTTTGTCGTTAACTTGTAGGCTAACTAACTGAACACAGTGGTATACTTAGAGTAGCCTACCGTATTTTTATTTCGCCAAAACAGCAGCACAATCAATATCAACACAAAGAAATTGATTACTCGCCCTTTGAACGTTCTGAAAAATATTAACAATAATAAACTTACTAAAAACTGAAAAACAGACAAATTCGTATTCACATGTAGTGATGTAAAGTGGACAAACGAGCTGTACAACCTTTGACTTTTAGAGGGCGATGAATTTCCTTTCCAAAATTGTAAATGCACTACTGACCGGAGTACTTTTGGGATGAAAAGTATAGGCCGCCCGTCGTCGCGACCACATCAGCCCACTGCTGCAGGGTCTTCGCTGGTTGCGGGTCGCTGAACGAATGTATATTCATTCCAGTTAGCGACTTAGCTTTACTTACTTACCGCTGCCTCCACGGTTCAGCACCCGACTACCTGTCTATACAACTGCAACGAGTCTCTGATGTTTGCACGCGTGTCAGCAACTCCACTCCTCCTCATCCGTGGCACTCGTCATTTTGCGGACCGTTCGAGCCACCGTCGGTGGCAGAGCTTTCTGTGCCGCCGCGACGTCCGTTTGAAACGGCTTGCCTGAAGCAGTTCGTTCTTCAGCATCCCTGGCGCTGCTCCGGAAGTCGCTATTGGCACGCCAGTTGGAAGAAGCCATTGGAATTTCGCCGAGATCTTTAACAACAGAAAACCACATTCCTTGAGCTATCGTATGGTGTCGTTTGCGTGATCCTACGTTTAGCCGTCGTGATAGAACACCGGCTTGTGACGGACAGACGGACACACGACGACAGCATATATACCGCGCTAGCACGGCGTCGCGCGGTAAAAATGTTTCGAACGTACTGAATAACTATGGATCACCCAATGCGGTGCATAATAAACAAGGTGTCACCCTAACGGGACGTAACACGACTGACACGCTGCGTGCTGACGCTTGGTGAGTTACGTAGCACCGTGTTACAGACGACGACAGACGCCACCTGCCGTTACTAGTGTGCCCCCTACACTATACGTAAATGGGACAGTAACAACACTAGGCTATCTAAAATGTGTTAGCCGTGGGGGTGACCGACTGCCTTAAATGGACGTGCTCATAATCACGTGACCCATTTTTTAAATTTTGGTGCCTCCATTATATCTTTGAAATCACACACCTGTCCGTCACGCTCGGCATTTTAAATTGATCACAGCCAGAGTGCACCTTGCCGACGAATTCAATCCAATTTAATGTGATGTGACGGGTGCAGGAAATCTTCTCTGCCCGCATCTGCTTTTGATGATACCAGGAATGCTATAAGCTTTATAAATTTTTCGTTAATATGTCCCAAAACGATAGTTTAGAGTCAAATCTGACCCCCAAATTACAAACAGGATCTAGTTTTAAAGTTCATGCTGTACAGTCACTACAGTGCAATCTCCAAGGTAACGTTTTGTGGCGCATGTATTATTAATATTTGCACTGAAAGACATACTGTAACATTTTTCTACATCACGCACGACCTGGCAGCTTGTGGTGCAAGTCAAAAGTTGGCTTCTAAATGTAGGCCTAAATCCGAATATGTGGAATTGATACGGTCGAAAACGCACGGTCTGACCGTCGGACGATCATCAGGTTGGGAATTGATACGTTAATTGCCAAGTTGGCAGCATTCTAGTTTTTAAAAATAAATAACAATGACGACAATTCCGGTTTCTATTTATAGCTGACTTGTGGGTGTGTTGGTGAATAATTTGTGATTTTATATTGTTGAAGTTACGGAATTGACGATCGTATAGTCACTTTATCGTGTAAATACTGTCTTATATCGCGACTGTTTGTAGTCGAAACTTGTTGAAGATGTCAGGACAACCGACAGAGCAGCGGACCGTCGTCAAACCGACGGCCAGCAAATACGTGAAACTGAATGTGGGCGGAGCTCTGTTCAACACGACTATAGGAACTCTGACGAAACAAGATAGCATGCTACGAGCTATGTTTAGTGGTCGAATGGAAGTGCTGACTGATAGTGAAGGTGCGTTAACGCTTCAGTCCTGTTCAGTTCTTGGTGCGATTTCAGCTATAATTTCGCATAAAAAGTACATGCATATATTTGGTGTGTTGCTGTCGGTGTAAAAGTGAAAGAGTAAAGTCCATCCCTAAAGAGTGGTGCTGTTCTCGTTTATTAAGCCTTCACAGTTGATTAATATGTTCAGACTGTGATGAGTAATTATTACATAGTGGCTTTGTTGATGCCACGTCGTAAATGGAGAATGACGGCTAATTTTATTGCCATTACAGACGACAGGGTTAGGGTATATAGTTATGATTAGTGTTAGTGTTTAGTGTCAGTTTTACAACATTGAGTGATAACTGAAAATGGCTGGACCATTCCAGCATTGGTCTAGCAGCTCGCGTGGCCTGGCTATGATACTGGACGAATTGCACACTGGTGTTCAGCGTATAGCCAAATGCTGACTGCAAGGGGCCGCCGGCCATTTCTGGTCAGTACACTGTATGATATACACATGGCCAACCATGCGTATAGCCATACACGGTGGTGCAGCGTAAAATTAGCCGCACGGTTATGTTCACGCCTCATCGTAAATGTAGCCTCGGTCTAATTATTATTATTATTATTATCCACTTGATGTGACTAAGTGAATGTATGTTCATATGTTTCGCTGTGCAGGGTGGATCCTGATCGATAGATGCGGCAAGCACTTTGGGACAATACTGAATTTTCTACGTGATGGCACAGTACCGTTGCCAGAGACGCGGCGCGAGTTGTTGGAGTTACAGAAAGAGGCAAAGTATTATCTGATAGAGGAGCTGGTGCAGACAATTGAGGCACAGCTTGTTAGTCAAACACAGGTTGACCCAATCTGTAAAGTGCCACTCATCACTTCACAGAAGGAAGAACAGGCATTAGTTGGGTCCACTGGCAAGGTGAGATGATTGCTCTTAAATCTTAATAATAATCATAATATGATAGGATGCTTACTGGACAACTTCCGGTTGCGAGTTCACGTACTGGTCAGCTCGCAACTGGACATGCAGACTGGACAGCTCACAGATTAGTCACAGCTTGTAGACTGCAAACTTGCAGGCTGGTTAACTAACAGATGTCATTGCCAATTGTGCCACAAACTATTATGTGCTTTTGTGGATATTTTGAAAATAAGTACATGTTTTTTGGCGTCTGTAGAAATGAAATGAAAACTACACACAAACCAAACCCTACAAAGACTAGTCTGTTAACATCAGCTTGTTACACAAAAGCATAGCTTGCTATATACTTTGTACAACTACTGTTAGTGGCAGAATTCATGATTTGACCAGTCTTTAAGTTGCCAGCCCCGTATGGGCTCCCGTCAGTAATGTGCCCTGATTCAATTTTTGATTTTGCGCTATATAAATTGTTTGTTTGTTTTCTTTAATTTCCTTCCTTACTTTCTTCTTTCCTTATACTATCTTCTTTACTTACTTACTTCCTTACTCATTTACTTCCTGACTTATCTACTCTTGCAGAATAGACCCATTCCATTTTCAGGCCGGAGGTCGTAGGAGGTGACCAAACCTGGCCTTAGTATATTTGCTGTTGATTTTATGTTGTAGTATATTTTGGTACAGATGCATTTTTGCTTTTGTTGTGCTTGATTTAGTTTTTCAGTAATAAGCCTAGAGATTGGCTAAGAAGAACGTCTTCGAAATGACTTATTTTGTGTTGGGTGAGACATTGAAATATCAGCCGTATTGCTCCGCACATTTGCCATAGAATGGCATTGACATTGCGCATGCGAATTTGTAACAAAATGCATAAGTTGTAAATGTGGAAAAATGAACAATGCTAAAAGCACATTTTCAAAATAAGTAATTCCACAAAAACTACAGTTATTTTTAGAAATAAATCTTATATACATATGTATAAAACCGCAAGTGTCTGTGTGTTCTTTTCTCCTTATGCACGGCCACGGTTTTGAGTGGATCTTGATCAAATTTGGTATGTGGCACTGTTATGCCCTCTGGGTGGTTATGGGTTAGTGAGCGCAACTGCAGCCTGTAGGCTTGCACTCCGTACTCCCGGGAAATTTGGAAATAGCGGGCAGCAAGTGTAACGAATTGAAGAATCAAGTGCCGTAGGTGTGATTTCTGGCCGAGTGCCGTAGTATATATGTGTAGTATATGTTTGCAGCCCGTCGTGAAGTTGCTATGTAATCGGCACAACAACAAATACTCGTACACCAGGTAAATTGTCACGCCATCAACAGCTTTGGTGAAATATAAACAGATGAGTCATTACATATTTCTTAAAGGTTTTCTGCACTTATTTAGTATTTTTGAAACTCTTTTTCTTTGTGAAACTCAGTGGTAGATGTGCATAACATGATGTGAAGATTGAGTTCTACTAACTGAAAAATCATATCCCGATTGCTACACCTAGCTGTAGTTGATACACAGCAACGTGCTCCTGCCGCTGATAGATGCTTCAGCTTGAGGACCGTGTCTGTTTATTAGCAGCACACATGTGGACTAACCTTCCATCAGTACCAAGAACAAGGACCACGCTGAGGATGAGGAGTTTCACAGTTGCAGGTCTATTCATCTGGAACATCTTACGTGCCGCCCTGCGAACCGCAACTCTCTCCCCATTGACGTTCGCTCGACATCTGAAGGCCCACCTGTTCGGCTGATTGACAGCGCGTTTGAGGACCATTTATGACGCGCTCTACAAATCTAATCATCGTCATCATCTGAATTGAAATATAATAACATCAGGCTGCTTGCATATACTTGTAGCAGGCACATCTGACAACTTTAGACAGTTGCTGTATAAATATATATTTTGATTGACTGGTTGAATGAATAGATTTCGTCTACATAATGTTAGCAATAGAGTATGATTAATGATTACTGAGCTGCAGTCAAATATAGCCGAACGAACAGCGTCAGAAATGGGGTGGCAAATGAAGTTGAAATTTTGTGTTTATGTTCGCAGTAACTCCGACGACAACTTGCTGAAGAACATTGAGCTGTTTGACAAGTTGTCGCTGCGTTTCAACGGCCGAATCCTCTTCATCAAGGATGTGATTGGCAGCCAAGAGATCTGCTGCTGGTCGTACTACGGCCACGGACAGAAGATTGCCGAAGTGTGTTGTACGTCCATTGTCTATGGCACGGACAAGAAGCACACCAAGGTGACATCTTGCTGTTTGACTCAACACTGGTCTACTGGAAACAACTTCCTTTTAATAACCTTTTTTCAACTGAAGCTGGTTTACTGTGAAAAGTTTAATAAAGCTGACATTCAAATATGAATTAATTACTTTTAAACAACCAAAAAAAGTACTTGCTTATCCACATTTCGATCTCTGATCTGGATCTTCATCAGGAAAAGCTATCAACTGAGCCATGTTTAGGTTAAGTTATTTACTGACGTCAGAAGCCACAAGTCAGTTCTGATGAAGGTCTCAGATCGGAGATCAAAACTTCAACTAGATGGCTATATTGTGTGGAATGCCCACAATACAGTACTCGGCTTGAAGCGCTGGGCTATCTGTGCGACTGTCTAAGTGGGCGTCCAAAGATAACAAGTGGTGAAAGTAATTTGACATATAGCGCATCGCTGCCGTAGACGGATGGTTCAATGTTCAAAGTGTCTCTTGCCGAGGGCCAGCGGAAAACGATATACTCTGAGTGCCCAAATTTTCATCCAAATCGCTTCACTTCCGGTGGAGTTATAGCCGAACGCGTGAACACCGTCAAAACCCGCCGTAAAGTGAATCCAATACTCGGCGAAGCTATATAGCTTCTCACCGAGTAACAAGAAAGACTAGAAGGCTGTATTGTGTTGAATGAATGCAAAACAGTATTCGCCTAAAGCGGTCCACTATATGCAACAGGTGTATCCCAGGGCCCACCAAAATCGTCGACGCAAACGACATCTCGATCGCTACAGCTGTTTTTGCAGGGCTCACTAGGTGACAGACCGACTGATAGACCGACAGACCACGCTACTTGGTCGGTAACAATAGGCGGAGTGCACAGTGGACAAACGAAATTCTGTTATTGTCTACGGCTACAACAAGTTATACAACAAGTATTTATCGGAGCAGTCGACTCAAATACACAGTCACTGCCTTTACATCGTAAGCGTTCACCAGATGGCGCCACCCGTAACTGAGGTAGGAGACATCCAATTGCACCTTACTACTTACTTACTAGACATAGTAATCGTAAATTGTCCATATTTATGGCTTTGTCAAACAATTTTATGCAATGCACCCCGGAAACTGCCAAACTCGGTAAAATAACGCAAAATAAAAACCATTTTTCCGTTCAAGGTGATTCAAGATCACCGATTTTGGTACCAATTGAAAGCTCATATACGACTTCCTATTAGTGATTAATACTAACTTACCTGTTATCTTGCCGTGTTTTGGAGATACAGCATTACAAATTCCAACAAGAGCTCATCAGAAGATGAGACAGCGAACGTGAACGTTTTACGACGACATCGTACATGTAGAAGCCAGAGCCTATGCCCATTAAACTGAATTCCTAATTTCTACTATAACTAAGCGTCAGTGGTAAACTATGCATTGCAACAACAGGCGTTTTATAACACTGCAGAAAGCACTGAAATCGTTTTTCCCAACTGGGGGAGCTCACGATGCTCAGCGCTATCAGTGTCTCGGCCCAATTTGGCCTCCTCTAACTTTACAGTCTACATCTGCCAGTGCAATCAGTTAACTCATTTTTGCCTGGAAAGTGGCTATCAGTGTGGCGCGAGTCTGTGTATATGTGTTTGAGGACAAAAGCACACGAAAGCATCTCAAGAACTGTGTCCGATTATGCTGTTTATTGTGATAGTGTTACAACACGACTGACAGTAGTGCAACAGCTTTCACATCAGCTTTCACATCATTACCCACAACAATTCTTCTATTTGTATGTCTTTGCCGCCAGACGTGTCGGCAAAGACGTTACATGGGTTTTGTCTGCTGCATTTATCTGTTTATTTGTTTTTCCGTTTGTCTGGACAGACCTTGTTACCACAATATCTCATGAACGGCTTGAGCAATCTCGATGAAACTTAAAGGGAATATTCATTAGCCCCCACTGATGACCTGACTAGATTCTGGAGGTCATAGCTTTGACCTCTGTGTCAGTGTCACAACAAGCTGTCGAGGTCAAAAATTGTGAACACTGTAAACACTGTGAACACAGTGTTCTCAATGACTGCTACTGATGACATGGCTGGATTCTGGAGGTCAAAGGTCAAATTCATAGCAGGCCGTCAAGGTGCCGAATGCATCCATGTCAACATTGAGGCATCGAAATTCGTCTTCTGGTTTCAAATTAATGCTTACTTTTAGTATAAATAAGTTAACTTTTGGCACTTGCATTGTCCTAAATTTTTTATTTGCACAGTTTGATAATTAGACCTGTTTTATGGTGTTATACTGTGTTACATGTTATTACGACTGGCACTATTTAGTCTGTAGCATAATCAAGAAAAATGTGATGAAATGTTGACAAACGGATCTTAATGTATGTACCTCCAGTGCTTTAACAGTGCTTGTCTGGTGACGTCCAGCTGGTTAATAAACCTGTTCCACGAATCCCAAGGAGTTGCTGTTGCGAGACACAGTGTAACCTGAAAAACTATGCTGTTTTATGAGCAGTAGACTTTTAAACAATGTGCTGTAGTCAGGTGCTCCATACTTAGGCCGTTGTACCACTGTGACAGGTGGAGTTCCCCGAAGCAAGAATCTATGAAGAGACTCTAAACATTCTACTGTATGAGAACCGTGACCTTCGACCTGACCCTGAACTGATGAGCAAGACGAAGTACCATCCTCAGCCGGCAGACAGCGATGATGACCTGGATCAGAAGGTGGAAAAACCAGACAGGACTGGAAAACGGAAGTGATCCAGTTACTGAATACGGAACATGTGACGTACTGTTTACAACCAATCATCTTATGTGGACATAATCCCTATTATTATTATTATTATATTATCATCATCATTATTATTCTTATTACCCATGCTAACGGCAGTCATGGAGGTAGGATCCCTATTAT
>Ga0209363_1002066_pt1 | contig 10280 bp, 4 predicted proteins | sample WorMetexBAHAMAS3_FD_187385 | JGI IMG/M metagenome (GOLD analysis project Ga0209363, IMG submission 187385) | Marine gutless worms symbiont microbial communities from Max Planck institute for Marine Microbiology, Germany - Inanidrilus exumae... | ecosystem: Host-associated > Annelida > Digestive... | reverse complement strand
AGCCATAACTATGGACAATTTACGATTACTATGTCTATTGTCTAGTAGTATACGTCTGCAGAGGGACCGCGCGACGCCCACGGTATAAATATTCTATAACTGCAAGGTGGATATTCTGTAGCAGATTCATAAATTCAAGACATAATGCGCAGCACTTGTTTAGCTATCGTCTTGATAGTTTCCGGGCCGCATTGCATAAAAGTGTTTTGTCAGTACTTGGCTATAGCTATCGTCTAATTTGTTAAACCAAGTAGGTTTTCTTTTTCGGTATTTTGAAGTACGTGTGCGAGTTCGTCGTAAAAAAAGTTCACGTTCGCTATCTCATCTCTTGATGAGTTCTTGTCCTGTTATCTAGAGCGCGAACAAACAGACAGACACAGACAGACGAGACTGAACGCCCTACCCACGCCAGCGGCTATGCCGGCGTGGGTAATGAATTGCTTGGATGCCATAGCAGCGACGGTCCCACGGTATCGATCTAAACTGATCAAGTGGAGACTGAACTATGGAACACGGCGTACACGCCCTGCGCCGACTATTTAGCGAATATGACTAGCGAAACCGAAAGTGAAAATCATCAACTACCAAGCAAGCCAGTTGGCATTGGCAACAGCGATCGAAACTGGAAAAATTCCTTGCCTGCTTTGACGCGCTGTGTAGCCTAGTAGCCCTGCGCCCCTTCATGGCCTGCGCTGAGTCGGCCTGCCTTGCTTACGTGTTGCCGCGCTGCCGTCTTCGTTTTGCTTCGTTATTGTAAAAAAACTCCGGATTAATATTGTTTTAGTGTTGACTTGTGACGTAATTGTTATCTCGTGAACGTAGCTGCAGCATTGTAGGACTACTCGCTGCTTTGCTGAAGCTAACACAGTGAAGACTTGTCAATCTACTGGCAGCCATGTTTTAGTAACGTCGCCTTCAAAGTTCACTTGGTAAGTCGCTTGAGGCGAGCGGGCAGGTGGCCCACTTTTTGGTACGTCTGTCATTGAGCCCATAGCCTCTGGAAAACACTAAATATTACATTAGTGGCTGTCTGCCTGAAAACTTATTCAGTGCACAAGATTTGCTGAATATCACAGTTTATGGTCGTTGCTAAATGTCCACCTACAACTTAAGATGGTTCAATACAAAGTCAGTCTCAGCGCGGGGAAACAGATTGACATGGGGCGACCCTAGCCATACAAACAGTGTTTTATCCAGACACCCTAGGTTTGGGGTGGGGAATAGACAGCATTGGGAGGAAGGTGTTGGTGGTCTGGGGGCTGTGCCCCCAGCGGGGTCCAGGGGCAGAGTCCCTGGTCAGAGTGTCTGGGGGCAAAGCCCCCCCTCCCCAGAAGCTGGAAGCTTTTTGCTGCATAAGTGGCTTATTTTTGTCTATACTTGAAGGTATTGTGGAACTGTAGCAGCTGTATTGTATTGCATGTGCAATAATTAGTTACTGTTCATGAAATACAATCTGGTTAAACGTTGAGATTAACATGATCCCATGCACATGAATGCTGTGCCGTCATCACGTGTGGAACACAGTATGTAAGTGAATTGAAATGACACTGTAGTTGCACTTTAGTAAGACGGTAGTGTCAAAAGTTTTGGCACTACTGTCTTATTAAAGTGATTCTACAGTGTCATTTCAATTCACTTGTATACTTTGTTCTGCATGTGACGACGGCACAACGTTTCTTTAAAATAATTCTGGTTTTGACTCAAAACCAAAACTATTTTAAAGAAACTGAGTGCTGACCGAACACTTCACAGCTGCTTTTTGCACTTAGCCAGATATGCTCCCTGTAGAGAAAATTATGGCCAACTCAAATAACAATCCTGAATAACTCAACTAACAATAATACCAAGTCTCTATCTAATTCAACAACGATTCCGCAAAAAGTAAGTAATCCGCATTTTATCAAACTCCTGTCGGACGCTTAGGCTTAAAAGACCAAAGTAGTTGGCCCACTTATTTAATAAAATTAAAACATGAGACACTTAGTAAGAGATATCAGTCGAGTATTGACATTATTTTTAGCTTCACGGCAGGCGTGGCCGAAAATTCTTGGGGGGAGTTTTGATGTTTGGGGGGAAGTTTCCCCCAAAAGGTCACTGGATAAAACACTGCATACAAGTACAGCTACATTCATTTCTGAACTGTAGCTGTACAGCTGACCATGACGAAATCAGTCGGATACAAATATCTTCTTTCGAAATGGATTAAATCGTTCTTCGCAACGTAAAACAACATTAGTAGTACTGTAGCAGATTAATAATCGTCTAATTACCATAATGAGGCATTTAAATCCATCAAATTGTTGTGTTATCTGAACGACATCAGCAATAATACCTTTTAAAGTCCCAATATCACGTGACCATAGAATATGCTGGTAGCTTAAGGGCTATATGTACGTGGGCTAGGGCGACCCTGTACTGTGCGGTTCATGACCGCTATTGTGAAGGCCTGCTACAGTGTATTCCGATGGTCCAGTCTATATAACCCTAACCCATACTAACCCTAACCCTTTGGACCATCGGAATAGCGGACGGTAACCCCCGGTACTGCACCCACCCTAGCACTGCGCCCATGATGCTGTCTAATTGTCGAATTTTGATCTGGCCTGCCCATTTTCACATGTTTTCTCTGCATATGCTTGCTTTTTATCAGTTTGTCATTCTGCAGAGGTGAAATGTTGCACCAGTCTGCCTAATGGCGTTGTGCATGCAGAATCTACTAACACATTTAAATCAAGATTGGATAAATTCTGGAGTAATCAGGAAATAATTTACGATTATCCTGCTGAAATTCAAGGAACTGGAAGTCGAAGTGTAACTTTTTAGAAATTGTTTCGAAGTACTGTATTATAGTCTTCGAGTATTGAATAGGCGGGCAAAGAGGTTCTACGCTTCGCTCGTTTTTTTCGTCTATGTCTTTTCATCTACGTCTCAGTCAAGGTAAAATTTGCCTGCATGTCTGCTGTCCAATGCCAAATTTCATTTGCGTGATTTTGATCATGGTTAATTGGCGATTCCATTTGGTACAGTTCTCTGCAGTGGGTGTGTTTCGATGTCTGTTATCCACTGGGCAAACTGCTAATATCTAATTTACTCAAAGATGCCGGTTTTCGTTTTGATGCTCAGAAGGAGCTAAAAATTGTGGCGATCAATTAAGGTGAAACATGAAACTTGGCAAGAAGAGCTGATTCACTGATTCTTAAATTAGGGGGCAATACCTACGCTTATCGGGGCCAGATTTTTTATTTTCGTCCTAGTTTTTGTGTCACTTGACTTTGAAGTTGGCAGTAAGTAGCCGTTCACAAAAAGTTTCATGGATTTCATTGAAATTTGGTATGTAGGTAGAGGTCGATGAGTGATGCATGAAGGTATGCAGTATGACCCGATCCAAGGTCAAGGTCAAGGTCACGAGCACTTGCAAGTCGGAAATTCGGCCATTTTCAGAGGCTATCTCCTCCCCATATATAATGGGGGCCGGCAATTGACCACATATTCCTAAATTAGGGCACAATACCTAAAGTTCATCGGGGCCGGATTTTTGATTTTTGTCCTATAGTTTTTGTGTCACATGACTTTGAATTTGGCAGTAAGTAGCCATCCACAAAAAAGTTTCTTCGATTTCAATGAAATTAGGTATGTAGGTAGAGGTCGATGACTGATGCATGACGGTATGCAGTGTGACCCGATCTAAGGTCAAGGTCACAAGCCCTTGAAAGTCGAAAATTCGGCCATTTTCAAAGGCTATCTCCTCCCCCATTTACAATGGGGGCTTGCAGATGACCACGGATTCTTAAATTAGGACACAATACCTACAGCTTATCGGGGCCGGATGTTTGATTTTTGTCCGATTTTTTGTGTCACGTGACTTTGAAGTTGGCATTAAGTAGGAGTCGACCGTCATTCCCGTATGGGGCTAAATTTCAACATTTTCTGTAGTCTTTCATATCTTCGTAGTCAGTGGAGATAGAGACTTCAAATTTGGTAGATAGGTTGATCGTAGTAAGTGCTAGCTCACGGATGGCAAATCGTCCCTGAAAGGGGCTTGGTCAGGTTACATGAACCATTTAAATTTTGGTGGGCACCAACCATATCTCTGGAACGCTCATCGCCTCAGGTGCTGTCAACGTTGGTGGACGGTCAGTGTGGTAAACTGGTGACAATCTCGGTCACCAGTTTATCACACTGACTGTCGACATCTGTGTAAAAGACGGTAGGTATGAGTCACTGAATTGCGCGGATCTGTCAGCAACAGCGGAGACTTGTTTTGATTTTGTATGTAACAAAATTAGAAATAGACCTTATTGCTTAATACCTGAACTAAAATTGTAGTTATGTAGTCCTACTGCATAAAGGATAGATGAAGAGCTGAAGTCGACAGTTACTTAGCCTGCGCGGCATGCATGACCCGTCGGCTATATGCTCTGCTTGCGTTGATTTCTTTTTAGGTCGACTCCTCTGAGTCGACCTAATAAAGTGAGTCTCAAATGTGCGTCCGCTCGTCCGTTCGTCCACCAAAAGTTTCTTCAATTTCAGTGAAATTCAGTATTTAGGTAGAGGTCGATGAGTGATGCATGACGGTATGCACTATGACCTAATCCAGATTAATCCAGCCGGATATTTGATTTTTGTTGTACTTTTTGTGTCACGTGACTTTGAAGTTGGCAGTAAGTAGAAGTTGATCGCTAGTCCCTTACGGGGCTAATTTATTTTAAATAAATTTTTGAACAAAGAGAACTCAGGATATACTGGACCGATTTTCACCAAATTTTCACCATATTGTAGGTATTTGATAGTTGATTGCCGATTTGACCCCCCCCCTTTTCCGATGGCTCAAGGGACTTTGCTATGGTAACCATTTTTAGGGTCAGGATTGGCAAAATCGCACTATTCACCTTTATTCGTACATAGGCATTACAAAACAGATTGCAGTATCTCTATTCTGACCGAGAAAAAAAACAAAATTTCGGCTGCCTCTCAAACTGTCGCAGCTGCATGGATCGCGCCCAAAATCTGTCAGTCCCAGACCCCAACAATGTGCCCAGAGTGCTCCAGATTTCATCAAAATCGGTTCCCTTTTGGGGAGTTATAGCCGAACACGTGAACACCGTTTTTTTGCCCCGTAGAATATTTCCGTTATTGGATCTTCGAGCTTACAATAACGTATTAGTCAGTCATATAGACCAGCAATTGTCGTTCAGTTTGTTAAACGTTTAAACGCGTAAATCCATAATTTTGACCACCCCTGCCCGCGCTAGCATTAATCCCGCTCCGCTTTGTTACTTTGCCTGTGGAAGCGGTGGCAAAGTATTGTAATGAGTGTGTCTGTCTGTCTGTCTGCGAGCATTTCTCTGGAACCACATACGCGCGATCTTTACCAATAATTTTTTGCATGTTGCCTATGGCCATGGCTCGGTCCTCCTTCGGCGGGGTGACGCAAGCCCAAGGGGAAGGGGCAATTTCGGGGTTTTCTTTTCCATTGACAGTGCATTGTATGGGCTGTATAGCGGTATGAATTTCGCTACGAAGGACTGATTTTACTTATTTATGCTAAAGTCAGACAGAATTCAATTTCCTATTATTAAACGGCATAATTGTGACTAACTATTTCGAAATTACTCGCAAACTAAACCAAAAGAGGAACGGAGAAATTTGATGATTAATGGGAAGAATTATGGAAACGCACGAAGCCGATGTCACTGTTACTATGGCAACGGTGTACGTTGCTGAAGAAACAAATATATATATTGATGGATGTAGGAAAGCGAATTTAATTTAGCGTTAATGGGACTTTGGTTAAGGAAGTATATACAGTTAATGGTGCTATTGCACACCGCGCATGAAGTCTGATATTTATGATTGCCTTGTTGTTCACTGTATATTGTATGAATATATTAGCTGGAGTTTTATGCGCTATTGCGCGAGGTTTAATAACTGATTGGTCTGCATGATTTGTTGTCATTTTATAGGTGGGTTAGCGACAACATGGAGCTGCTTCAAAGGGCTACTAGAGGTGACTTGGAGGGAGTGAAAACACTGATTCAGCAAGGTGTTTATGTCAATACAACGAACCGCTGTAGCCAAACTGCTCTGTACTTTGCATGTGATAAAGGACATACTGATGTCGTACAGTATTTGTTGGAGAGCGGAGCTTCCGTCAGTCTCGGGGCAAAACCTCTTATAGCTGCGGTCAGGAACAATCACTATGACTGTGCCAAACTACTGCTAGAACATCACGCCATTGTCCACTGTACCAATACAAAGAGAGAGTCGCCGATGTCGGTTGCCGTGCAAAAGTATAACTATTCCATCATCCTCTTACTACTACAGTATGGTGCCATTCCGTCGGTGTCCCTTGGTGATATAGCATTTGAACTGCTGATGCACGCAAAAGCGGAACATGCAAAAGCAATACAGAAATTGATTGACCAAAATTTTATTGACCTGACAGCAGTGGACGTACATGTATTTCTGGAAGCATTTAACTTTGCATTCAAACGTGGCTCAGTCGAGTTGGCAGAAAGAATGCTATCAAACGAAAGTTACTCCAAAATCGACGATCTGTACCCTGATGCTGTGTACTACAGCGCCAAAAATAACTGGCCTACTGTTCTGTCAAAACTGTTTGAAAGAAACGTGAATGTCAATGAGTGCATTGACGAAAACGGTCAGACACCACTATACGCTGCTTGTAAAGAAGGACATGAAACCGTTGTAACGTTATTGCTTAACAACGGTGCCGATCCTAATGCGAAAAACATAAATAGAGACAGAGACTGGAACTACTTCCTGTTCCCTCTTCAGGCTGCTGTTCAGCGGGGAAATGCAGCGATTTGTAACATGCTGCTACAAAAGGGTGCAAAGCTGGATCAGCCAGGAGTGCCGCTGTTACATATTGCTGTTGGTGAGTGGAAGACAGAAACAAGACCTGCTGAACAGATGTTGTCGACTATCAGACTGTTACTGCAGCAAGGAGTGAATGTGAATGCTGTTTCTGACGAAGGACGCACTGCTCTGTATCTCGCCTGTACAAGTCAACAGTTGGAGGTGGTTCAGATTTTGCTGGAAGCTGGAGCCGATGTCAATCATACGTCAAAGAAACACTATCCTCTGATAGCTGCTTGTGGTACTCGCAACGTTGAGATAATCAATCTGCTGGTAAGCGCAGGAGCTGATGTCACGTGCAGCAACAGCAGTAAAGAAACGTGTCTTCATGTCCTTATTAATCCTTCTTCATCTGTCACGGACTCACAGAAGCATTCAGTTTGTGTTTCTGAAATTGACGCTGTTATTAGTGTAATGAAGTCACTGTTAGAAGCCGGAGCTGACGTCAATGCTATCTCATCACAGGAAGAAACAGTGCTTTATCGAGCAAGCAAAGCCGGACAGTACGATATCGTGAGGATGCTGTTAAATGCTAATGCTGAAACCAAGGGGTTGAGCGGTCGCCGTTCGTTGTGTGCTGCATGCAGCGGTGGCTACACAGAGATTGTTGATTTGTTACTGCAACACGGTGCAGATTCCAGTGCATCATCAATCTCTTCGCGTGATGAATTACACAATTCAAGTTCATTAGCGATTTGCTGTGCTGTAAAGAAAGGCTATGCAAACATCGTTAAGCTGCTGTTGGAGCACGGTGCCGAAGTCAATGAAAAAGATCAGTCGGGTAGGTCGGCCTTGATTCACGTCGTCGAGTCGTTGACTGCTCAAGGATGCAAACCTCATCAGGTCTTAAATCCGCCGTCAGAGGATATGAACTTAAAGATTTTGAAATATTTGTTGTCGGCAGGAGGAGATGTTACAGTGTCTTCGGAATATGGCCGTCTAAGTCCGTTACATCTTGCAAGTTCTGCTGGCATGTGTGATCTAATGATGGAACTGATACGAAATGGTGCAAACTGTAATCAGCTAAGTTCCGGTGGAGTAAGTGCTCTTGACCTTGCGTGCAAAAACGGTCACGAAGCAGCGTTGGAAATGCTGTTGAAAAATGGTGCAAAAACTGATGGACAAATATGCAGCATGCACAGTGTTAATTCTGGTAACAAGTCGCATTCAGTGCCGCCACTCTGCATGGCAGCGCAAAACAATAGCGAGACGATGGTAAAAATGTTGTTGAAACATGGGGCAAATGTCAACGCGCTTAATGAGAAAGGAGACACCGCACTACATCTGGCTACGTCGACCGCCGTCATTGAAGCATTGCTGAATGCCAGGGCTAACGTTAATGCTACGAATAACAACAGAGAAACGGCACTGAGTACTCTTTGTGAGAAGCGACAAGCAGATGTTTGTGTTGTTGAGCTGTTACTTAAATTCGGTGCAGATCCAAACATAGGCTTTCCGTTACACGCTGCTTGTAAAAACAATGATACAGACATAGTAAAACTGTTATTGGCACACGCTGCTAATGCAAATTTAGTGAAATTGTCAGAACGATTGGTTTTTATACCAGCATTTTGGGACGCGATGTGTATCCGTGGTAAAGAGATGGAGCCTTCACCATTGTGCACTGCGTGCAAAAATGGAAACGTGGCTATAGTCGATTGTCTTTTGAAGAATGGAGCACATGCAGCATTTACTGATAGCGACGGAAAAACTGCACTTCATCTTGCAGTGGAAAGACTTCGAGAGAGACTTGGACAACAAGCTAACTCAGAAGAATACGATCCGATAGTTACACTCTTGCTACAACGTGACGCCCCAGTTAATGTTGTTTCCAGAAGGGGAGAAACGCCTTTGTATTTGGCATGTATGAAAGGTCTTGTTGGTGTAATAAAGCAACTTCTAGATTGCAGAGCTGACGTTAGTCTTACCACAACGAATTCCAACAAATATCCGCTACTTATTGCTTGCGAGAGAAAATTCGGAGATGTTGCGATGATGTTGCTTGATCGTGGAGCAGATGCAAATGTAAGTAAAGACGATGAAACACCTCTGAAATTTGCGACAGCAAACGGAGACTCGGAATTAGTGAAGCGGTTGCTTCGTTGTGGAGCAGACGTCAATCAGATGCAGGACATCAGTGACACTGCTTTGCATGTTGCCGTGGTTCACGCACGCAAATGTGTCAGAAACAAAGCTTTCCTGGACATTGTACAGAGGCTGCTGAAAAGCAGCGCAGGACCAAATGCGCTCAACCGCAAACGTGAAACGCCGTTATATCTGGCGTGCAGGCCAACAGATGGCGACATTAATATAGACATTGCAAGAGCGCTTCTCGACCATGGAGCAGATCCCAACTTAGACCTGAATTTGCTCGGCGGTAGATCGCTGTCATCATCATCGTACAGCTACTACGATGTTGACCTATCTCCTCTGTCAGCTGCTTCTAAATGCGGTAACACTGAGTTGGTAATTTTACTAATGAAGTATGGAGCTGTCGTAGATCACAGAACTGCACTTGGTAGAACAGCACTTCATTATGCGATTGATTTTGACAGTGACAGTTACATGTCACGGTTCAAGTCGAGCAAGACCAATACGTCAACAGCAGAAGTGCTTTTGTCCGCTGGAGCCGACGCTAACGCGATGGACAAAACCGGTGCTTCCCCGTTGTATTTGGCATGTGAAAGAGGTAATACCCAGTTAGTTAAATTGTTGCTTAGCCGCGGTGCCAGTCCAAATGTGGAAAACACCGACAAGTGTCCATTGTACGCAGCGTGCAAAGGTTGTCAGTATGATTTGGTGAAACTCCTTTTGGAATACAACGCTGACGTTGCTGTTCGTGATAAGCATGGTAAAACTGCTCTGCATTGTGCACTAGGATCTGAGTCTCGTCGAAATTCAGATGGTGATAACCGAAGTGTGCAGGATGTGGTCCAGCTCCTGCTGGACAGAGGCGCTGACGTGAACGTTCCGTTCATAGACGGAGAAACTCCATTTTATATTGCATGCTCGAATGGTTTGACGTCAGTAGTTGCAAAGATGTTGCAGTGCGGAGCAAAGGTTGATGGGATAAGTGGCGTGAAACTGCCGTTGAATGTCGCGTGCAGGAACAAGCACGTTTCAGTGATTCAGCTGCTGTTGAGCAACGGCGCTAATGTCGATATACTGGAAGTCGAAGAAAACCGCTATCGTCGGGCGCTGCCATTGCACATAGCAACCGCTGATGGCAGTAATGAACTTGTTGAGTTGCTGCTGAAACACGGCTCCGACGTTAACGTCACTGATGCTTATGGAAGTACAGCTCTGCATTACGGTATCGAACACTACCGCCCAGATTCACACGAAAGCACAGTCACGAGCAACGGGAAATCGGTAGTTGATATTTTATTAGAGAACAGGGC
>Ga0209363_1002065_pt1 | contig 10280 bp, 6 predicted proteins | sample WorMetexBAHAMAS3_FD_187385 | JGI IMG/M metagenome (GOLD analysis project Ga0209363, IMG submission 187385) | Marine gutless worms symbiont microbial communities from Max Planck institute for Marine Microbiology, Germany - Inanidrilus exumae... | ecosystem: Host-associated > Annelida > Digestive... | reverse complement strand
GATATCTAACAGATTCTACCCAACAGAGCTCACTGCCATCGGACATAACTATAAGTAAGTAAGTAAGTCAATTTATGCCCAGCGCACGAAAAAACAGTGTCACTCGGCGCTGCAGCTGTCAGTGACCGAATATATGCTTGTACTATGCTTATACTATAGTTGTTGTCTGTTAAATACGAGATCGTGCGTATGCCGAAAAATAGTCTAGCGATGTGGCAATATAAGGGGGCATTCCTCCATTTTTGCACTCGTCGGTTTGGTGCAAATTCCATGAATGGCAGTAGCGGACAGCGGGGTGTTCAAACCCCCTCCCCCCCAAAAAAAAACCTCCGTGGCCTCGTCACTGTTTCTGAGAGCTCGCAGTTTGCCACCAGCCCTGCGCGACAACAGTCTCTCACGGAACGCTTTCAACCGGAAGTTGAAAACTTGTCTTCCGGAAATGACGCTGATGTGCCATTTCAATGATTTTGCGTTTATAAGCGCCTGACTTACTTCTTCAGCTACGGTTAATGTAGTCGACGTTTGTGGTTTTTTATAAACAGATTTATTCATTTCATTTTTGTACTTCTGAGGATATATTTTGTGCCGTCAAGTTTTAGTAATAGTTGCTACACATCAGTGTGTGTATGTGTGTGGCGCTGTAGATTGCCAGTTCACGTGAAGCGACAGCTCTGCACCCTGCTTGACCCACCCAACTGCCGCGCTAATGATTGGAGAATGCTTGCTCAGAGGCTTAGTGTCGACAGGTGCGCGTTGCCATAGCGACCGATATTCTCATCATTGCCAAAATGTACTTTATGTAATCAAATACGTAACAAAATTAATCCAGTTTTTAATCCGTGAAACAGCATAATTTTAGGAATATATACATATGTAACTGTAACTGTTGAATACAAATTGTTTTGACTTTTACGCTAAATAAGCAATAATCGAAATGAAACCAATTCGAAATCACCAACAAGTAATGTACTGGATTCTTGCCTGTAAGCCGATTGAAACGCAATATTTCACGATGTGTTTTGATCTGCCTTAATACCGATTTCAAAGTTTTATTTTTTTTTGCTACTAATTGCATTTCTCTATTTTTGAAATCTAGTGGTTTTGTGACAAACAACAGATGGTAATGGTAAAAGTAGATTTGTATAGTGCATTGTCACAAAGTCTCTAATGCGGCCTGACGTTAATAAAAGATTTTCAGTGCTGATTATTGTATTTGTCGTCGACTATTGACTTTATTGCTGAGTTGACAAGTTGCGCTGTTAACTGCAGGTACATACAGTATTTTGCGACGCGTTCAAGTCCGATGGAACACATTCTCGACCTGTGGGAAGCTCGCTGTTGTGCAGACGATACAGCGTCAGCCGTCAGTGAACTGCTCAACTGTCTACGAGTCATGTCTCGCATGGACGCCGCTGAAGTGCTCGACAATTACCTGCAGAATCCGTGGCTATAGCACTCACATCAACCTAACGTAATTCTGTTAGGCCGATGTCACACTTGCGATTTTATCTCGCTGATTTTGTCTCGCAACTTTATTGTGCGACAGAATTTTATGCAGTCGCAGTTGGCTTCTGCTTCTAGTGATTCAACTGATAATATTCTTGCAAGTAGTTTAGTTTTAGTACTCTCTAGACGCACAATATTTTCCGGCAATAAAACAACTGATCGCGGTAAAATTCCGCCCCCTCAGTCGGACACGCGTCAGCTGTGAAGTGGCTTGCCAATTTTGCCATGAACCTTCAGCAAAATAATTACCGGTAGGCATAACCAGTACACATTTGAGTGACACAATGCAGCTGCAGCCTGTACAAACGTTCGTTCATAATGTTTTCGACCGCGTGCTTCCCCTGGATTGTTGTTTTTGAGTATTGTTTTCTTATACTTGTAACTGTAAATCTGTAACGCCACAAGAGATCTGTTGACTATTTTGTTTTTGTTGACAGTGAAATGAATTGTTAACGTGAATCTGAGTCGTGTAAATGTTCGTATATCAGTTAGATTATTTTTTGTTACTTTTCTGTAATAGGTAACGTTTCTTTTTTTCTGTAACTCGTGTTGACGAAACAGCTGCTGTTCATGTGGCAAGTGCTTTATCTTTGCATGTCTTTGTGTCAGCAGCGTTACAATACCATGTGCCATGTGTTGTCATCGTGCAGGCTAAGTAACTTATATACTGCGTGGCGCCAAAAACCATGTCTTTTAGCATTGTTAGTCAAAATGTGCCAAATATTTCACGTTTAATTGATTGATTGATATAATTTCACTTTAAGAATCCGAAAACTGATCATTCCCCTATCTACTAGACTATTCATAGTCTCAGTGCCCACTCCTATCCTTCCTGAAATCTCAATCCATTATAGCTTTCCTAAACTGTTGCCGGTACTCAACTACTGTTCTAATCTAAATATAATCAAAAGTCGGGAAGTGAAACTGGTTCAATTTTTCTTATCACTGCAACAAACACATCACAACAATTAGTGCATACTCAGTGGCGTAGCCAGGGTTTTCATTTGGATGGCGCGGTTTGAGATCTTGGACAAAAGTTCAAAAATTATTTTGAAAAACGTTGGCTATTTAATGAATTAATTATTTTTCGCCTTTAATATACGTAACAGAACTAAAAATACATGCATATACAACGAATAAGTCACAATAGGACCATTCCAAAACACCAAAACGAACATTGAACGTCAAAAAAACTATAAATGTATTGCACAAAATTAAGCTGCTACTAATCGGTTAATTAATTTCAACATTTGTTGTACGGAAGTTTGTTGATGACATGCACGGCATAGCATACTCGCTGTGCAATTTGTGCCTAGTGCATCGACGTGTGTACAAAACTATGCAGGTAGCGCAGTAAAACGTGACAGTTGCTGAAATTGCTCCTCAGGCTATCCCGCTACCACGTGATCTGTTTGCGTTATTCGTATACAGTTGACCTATATTTCAACTGATGCAGAGCGTCACGCAGGTCTCTCGGCGATAGCTGAGCTGCTTGTCAATTCCCAACCTGAAGATCATCCATCTTGTGCAGTTTTGACCGTAACAATTCGATGTATGAACAACAAACAACGAATGCTCACAATTGGCTTACTGAACAGGAACACCGACGGTTGACGGACGTCGGAGAAAGTGAGTTGGTAAAAAGGACAGGCCCCTCAAAATTTACAAAATGGCTACTTGAAGTGACCAGGGCTCACTCAAGGTCATTTGAAATGCCACCATTATCAGGCTATATGTGATTATTAATAGTCTAATAACCAGTGATTAACGCTATTGTTTTCGATGTTCTACTTTCCTTCCACGTTACGAGTGACAGCATTTAATATGTTATGGTTAGGCGCAAAACTGGGCGAAATTTGGGGGGTTTGCCCATCGTTTTTGTTAGGGGCACTTTCAGCAAATCGGCATAGCAGTGCTTAACCTTTGAGGCTAAAGCCACATCATGTGGAAAAGTTTCGAGAATGTCGGTTGAAGGACGTCAGCGAAAGTGAGTTGATAGATAAAAACAAGAAACGTGTAAAACAGAAGATCGCGTTTGAAGAACGGGCGATCTAACAAGCACAAAAATACCGATGATGCCAGACGCCCCCCTTGGCTACACCACTGTGTGTACTGTACACCTTGTCTTGCAATATAACGTATACAGATTCAAGAATACACAGTTAAAAGCATACTAAAACCTACTTATACATAGTTCTGTGAAACTGTATGACACATATATTATGGTAACGCATACATTATTGGCAAAAATTAGCCAAACGATCGACAGTACAATGTTATGAAAATTACACATTATCTACTCACTCACTCTTCATCTCATCTTGATATATTAAATAATAAATACCACCAAGTGGACACGAATTTCAAGTTCGGTGCTGTACCCAGCATTTTCTCCTTCCCTTTCTCCTCTTCCCCCACTCTCCCTTTTGTCCACTCTACCACTATAAATCTAGCTAGTTGTCTGAGGAATGCTGTAATTCCCCTACGGATTCGAGCAGATGCGGCCAAAAACACATTTCAGCATACGCTGTCAATGTGACAATAGTGGCGAGCATGTAGCTAAGTCCAAGATCTGCTAAGTCAACTTGGCTGTTCACAGAGAGTGAACGTTGACTAGAAACTCCAGTAGACTTATCTAGACGCAGACAACATAGAATAATTCACAGTACTGAAAAACAATTATCATAATGTCAGTAAATGTAGCCTGCACATTCACAACAATCGCTCTAACACGATGACAGAAGTACAAAATTCTAACAAAAACTATATTATAAATATTTAACAAATGACTAGCCAAGTAGACAGTTCTCACAAAGTGCAAACCTATACCAAGGTCAGATACTCATCCATAAACATAAACCAGTGTAGGCATGGTGCTCTCTCTCTCTTTGCTAGGCCTCCAGCCTGTAGGCCTTCAGCCTGTAGGTGGTTAGATGTTTAAGTTTGTAAAGCATGGCTAGTGCGATGCCATACCCACGGTTACCTTCCCAGCTGCAGAGCGTAATCACCTACTGACTGGTACCAAATGATACTGCTTGGTGACAACAGCAACAACAACTACCTTAACCGTGAGTCAAACCCACAAACGATTGCTAGCAAGTTTAACGCCCAACACACTGCACCACCGCGCCACCCAAAGTCTACATTATGTCCCGAAATATGACGTTTATCAACGTCCATCACACCCGCATACTGTGCTGAAATGACTGCAAACATCATCAAACTTCGTTCAACGCCTCGCAGTCCTGTCTGTCCAGTTTGGTTCTCTCAAACCAAAGATCTAAGCAAAATCACCATCAGTGGGGGAAGGGGGTGCCAAATAATGGTATGGTATGGTAGAATGCTGGCGATTTTTGGCCAATTTCTTGCTATGATCTTGTAAAACATACAAGGCAGGGACATATTTACTATGGAATGTTAATATGAAATCATATGTAAGATATCAAAACACCATTATCAATGCAATGCAGTGAGTGACCATGAAGGTCATTTCAGCTACTCCAAAATGTTCTAAATCCAACACCTTGGCAAATGTAAGACATACTCATTACATCGTGCTTAACAACAAATAGGAAATCTCGTGTGGACGACAATTATAACTGTCAAAACTAAATTAAAGGACAGTTCAAGTCAGACAATGATGTATGCTAAACAAGTGATAATATCTCATAAACGGTGCCAGACAGACAGAACACTGCAGACCACTAATATGAAGTAACACAAACTATCGTTGAAATGTTCACCACACTGAGCGTTCACTGTACCAAATGCAACAAGCCAGAATAAAGAACACTGTATCAGTTGTCACACTGCCTTACAAACGGTACTGTTGCTGTGAAGTGGTTGGACATCCAGCCTGTCGCATATACTGGCCTCCCATAATGAACACTCAACATACACTAGTCGACGTTAGAAGCGCTGCTCTATGGTAACACGGTCGCGTGTCTATGGTGGTGCAAGTGCGTGGAGGGTGCTGGCATGGTTGATCATCTCAAACAGCTGGCCAAGTCTCATGGCCACCTTGAGGTCACCAGCGATGGTCAGATGTCCAGCCATGTATGCATCAAACGCACTGACCCGCTGAGACATCAGCTCCTGCAGTAGTCTGACGGTCAGTGACAAAGTAGAGTCAGCGCTGGCCACGGGCGGGTCACCAATTCCGACACCACCATCACCTGCAAGCAAGTAAGTAAAGCAAACTGACTAGCATGCAGAACACATAATATTTTAACCTTTTTCAGCGCAGTGCAAAGTACAGCCCCACCCAGTGAAGATCCAAAATTTTAAGGGGAGGGCCGATTAGGGATGTGGGATCCAGGGGCAATGCCTCTGGTGGGTGTAAGGGGCCAAAGATTGGGGTATAGCGCTCAGAAGCTAAAAGGTATTGCTTGTTGGTAGGCAATGATGCATGCAGTTCTGCACATATTTTAAAATTTCATGTACGTTGTGCGTAAAATACTGGCAGGTTCCCAGAAAGGGAAATGGCAGCAGCCCCTGAATCTGCCGCTGCTCCCATACTTTAATAACTATGTAAGTAAGTAAAATTATATTTAATGAACAGTAGTTTAATTAACAGTAACAGTACTTCACAAATCCTATCTCCCGTAGTTTCAGTTCTTCGTAGCGAACTGCCTTCACGGACTATTGCCTGGACCGTTTCTTCTGAGATACTCGGTTTTTGTTTTTTGTTTTTATTTTTTCCTTCTTTTTTATGTCTGTGCCGTGCGCAAGATTAAGTTGGCCATCTCGTCAGCTTTTGAGCGCACGTTAATCTACCATATCGTATCGTATCATACTTTGTCAGCGTTTCACTAAAATATTTGTTTAAGTGTTATGTACACTCGTGTTGTGTAATACAGGCAGGTAATCTGAAGCTCAAAGCCAGTCGATGGAAGGGTCCACTGTTAAATGTGGTACAGCAAAGGCAAAGTTGCACTTGCCCAGTCTACTCTGCTTCAGGCAGAATCTTATATATATAAAACTGAAAATGTCTGCCTGTTCTTTGTTCCTTATGCATGGCCACAATTTAGAGCGGATCTACACGAAATTTGGCACATGGCATCCATATACCCTCTGCCGCTTGAGCCTGAGCTCCGTGCACCATCTATACACCGCTGCAAATGAGTGGTGAGCTCCGTCAGGAAATTCGGAACTAGCGGGCCGAGCGCCAGCCATAGGCACAAGGTATAAGTGCTAGTTACATATAAAGAAGGATTCATTTAGTTGTGTGTCTTAGAACTTTCCCTACATTTTCTCCTCGTCAAGATGAAGTGCATCTGCCATCGATTGCAACCTTTCGTTTTCTAACTCGCCTAGTTCTTCACACTTAGGTCTCGTTCTACAAAAGCAAACTATTTTGGGATTCGTGGAACAAGCTTAGAAGCCCTTCTGTCATCAAACCAACCCAGCCCAGAAGGCAAATCATCAACATATTTCCCACGTCCTCTGAGCATTGTTCTGCAATTCATATAAGTATCTATCTGCATTTTAACTTTCCCAGCAAACATGATGCATCCAGAACAACGACTGCTCCACATCATCGCAAAAGTACGAGATAAAAGTGAAAATGGCACACACACACCATGTTTGAGGTCGAGGTAGTAGACATGAACAGCCTGCAGTTCATCCATGACAAGAAACTTGTAGACACAGTTGAACTCAGCAACCAGCTGACTGTTCAGTAGCGGCTTGATACTTGCCATCAGTCTGTCAGATGTACCAGTCACTGGCCCCAGCTTCCTGTCGCCTAGCAACATGATGTCATCACTGACGTCACTGAGATGTTTCATACACATCAATCACAGTAGTTTTATTAGTGACTGTATTTCATGCTCTGACAGTGACATTTTGACATCATGTTGGACGGCAATAACACCACTGTATCAAGTTTTTATGTGTCCCATTATCATTCATATGTGTAAAAACTGTAATTTTTATACAGCTCAAAGCTAGGCTTTAGCCGAATATAGGATTCACTTTATGGTGTGTTATGGCGGTGTTCACGTGTTCGGCTATAACTCTGCCGAAGGTGAACTGATTTGGATGAAATCTGGAGCACTCCGAGTACATTGTCAAGGGCTGGCCCTGGCAGATTTTGGGTGTGATCCGAACAGTAGCGAGAGCTGGAGATCCAGGCGAAGTTTTGTTTTTTTTTGTCAGGTAAGCAACACACAATTTCACAGATTTCCCGACGGCCAAATTTCATGAAATTTGAACACAACACGTCAATCGGTGTCATGATGAAAACGTTCCAAACAGAATTTTCAAATTTTACCGCAAGGGGTCATTTCCCTCCCCCAAAATATTTTAACATCTTGCGACTTCAGGCCACCATAACTCTGCAATGATTACAGATTGCCGGAAATTCACTACCAAAATAACCCTGTATGGGATTTCTAGTTTGTTTGTATCTTTACAGTTGGAATCAATTCGAAGTCATTCCCCTGGCCTGTACACTCTGTACAAGAAACCTCCACAATTTTCTGTGATGTCCAACACGGTTTTACAACACTGCAGATAACGCTGACATCACTCAGTTGCAGGCAGCCAATCACCATCGACTATTGAGTCAGTCATGTGACACTAGGCATTGTCGAATGCAGGATGTACACAGCTTGTGCATAGATAGCCGAGTACTTCGAGCCGAATACTGTATTTCGGGCATTCCACACAATACAGCACTCTAGTTTACACTAGTGTTGTTGTATAAGATATTAACGTCTCATCGAGTGAAAGACAAATTTCATCACTATCATCATTGTCTATAATCATGATCTAGACCAACAACAACATCATCATCACAGACAGGTCCACCTGTGGTTACGGAGACGGAGTTACTGCGTGTTTCGCCGCCAGCAGACTGAGCCTTGCTCATCGCCTGGACGCCGAGCCGATAGAACTGCTGTAGCTGCTCCATCGGCGCATTGGTGCTGCCTGCTGGGAACAGAGCCTGACCAAGTACACTCAGCGGGTTTTCATTGCCCTGACCAAACTGAGGGTTTGGCTGTGAAATCACCTTCACTGCCGACCTACACATTACCAACTCATACGTTACACAATGCATTAACAACAACTATATACAACACAGGTAAAAAGGTGAAGGTAGCCACACTCCAGACTGTAAGCAGGTGCTTGTATCCGTTTCTTAAGCCAGCGAGTCCACAGGTGGATATACCACAGAGTCTGTGACACCACGTGGCCAGTGTGACGTCAGACCTATGGTAACCTTCCCAACCACAGACCTCTAGTCATACCTATGAGCACTGTGCCAGTATCAACAAGGTTTAATACTCTATAACTGGAGACAGCCTGTCGCCACTCGCCAACAAACCACGCCATTACTCCGCTGTGCTCCGCACTCCGACTGGCAACACCGTGGCTACTACACATGTCGATCAATGTAAATGTAAACATGCCGACTTATTCGGCAATAAATTGTACGAATGGACAATTTAAAGGTTGCGGAAAGACGTATCATCTGTAAGTAAATTACTTTTATAATGTCGTGAATTATCAACGGTGGTTCAATATGCTGCTGTCAGACAAATATTATACGTTTTCTGTGTGTATCGTCTGTTCGTCGCAGAGTATCATTGTGGCTGATGGCGAGGTTTAATATTCTACAACCTGGCGACACTTCGGGCTACAGCCCATACTAGGCCAAGCTCGCTCCATTGAGTATTTATATCTCGATGAGTTACCGTCCCAACCACAGATCACTGCCAATGCCCCATGGCTGGTACTGAGGGTAGGAGGCTGAGAGACTGGTTACATGTCGAGATGGTAGACCTGCAAGTGGTCACTGATCTCAGCACTAACCAGGCTCAACATGGAGCAACGTCGTTGATGTGACCAACGCCATCATCGCTAAACCAAAATGCCACTCACATATAACACAGTGGCAGTTATAATCCAATCTCAGCAGCCAACAAATATTACACTACCTTTTTATGTCTCTGGTCACAAAGCCAGTCATTATAACATGATATTAATAATTAATAATTTTTATGGTTCTTGTCAGAAACATGTATATCTGTGCTGCTATTAGTGTGTCATAGCTGTTAAAAAATACAGTAAAATGAAGCAAGTGTTACATACAGCTCGACTTTGCCGACTTCCACGCCCCAAGTCCGTGTCATCATATTGATGTCAACCTGCAAAATTGTTCACAAATAAAACACAACGTTAACTCAACCACACAAGTCTCCATTGTCAATCAACTTGAATAAGAATTCAGTTAAAACCATGAAAGTTTCAGCATCAGTAACAAGATAATGACGGTTGATGTTTCAGGTTTTTTCCACACGGAAATAAAGCCGCAGATGTACAAATATTTAGACAACATGAAACAACTGTGAAACTCTGACAGCCGCAGAGCAGGCCAGTGTGGGTCACCTTCCTATTTCCAATACCGGTATGTCTGAATTTTAAATATGACTAAATGAAATGAACTAGTGATGGGCTGTCTGCCATTCTGAATGAATATGTGTATCCCGAGTAAACCAGTGATATCATTTTAACAAGTACATTTATGTTGCACAAATTTGTGAAAGAGGTCCACGTGCAATGTTCAAATGAGCAATTTAATACGCCCGTGGGCAGAATCACATACATACTATAGTACAGATGAAAAAGTAAATAAGTAAATAAAATTTAAAAAGATCAAACTACATTAACATGACTTGAAAACTAACTAACACACAAACAGGCATTAACGTTGGTTGCATGGCTCAGTGGTAGAACGTCGGTCTTCGGTCGGCGTACTTTCTCTGTCC
>Ga0209363_1002064_pt1 | contig 10281 bp, 9 predicted proteins | sample WorMetexBAHAMAS3_FD_187385 | JGI IMG/M metagenome (GOLD analysis project Ga0209363, IMG submission 187385) | Marine gutless worms symbiont microbial communities from Max Planck institute for Marine Microbiology, Germany - Inanidrilus exumae... | ecosystem: Host-associated > Annelida > Digestive... | reverse complement strand
CATTGGAAAGAGAATTCAAAGGACTAACTGGGAAATATAATTACTTGTAATGTGAAAATTGCGACTTAATACTGATTTTGTGATGGGCGGTCACATATGTGTAACAAACAATCCACAAAATGTGCGCAAAAAATAGCTGGTACTGGTGTTGGTCGGTCTCTGCACTGTGGAGGTATTTTCACAGGACCACAGATACGCTTCCTGCTGACCACAACAGTGTCAAAACACAGACGAAGAAACTAAACCACAAAATCACCGGAACAAACAACAAGCACCAAGTCAAGTCTGTGTCGTGAACACACAGCGCGACAAACCTGGAGATGGGCTTGGAATGACGTTGACGGCGGCCGGAGCTCGAAGGTCCCACAGACGAGCAGTTTTATCCTGCGATCCACTGATGAACATGCATGAGCTCCACGCATGCAGAGAATACACATGACCTGCATCAGCAAACAGACAACTAATGAATATGCATGAGCTCCACGCATGCAGAGAATACACGTGACCTGCACCAGCAAACAGACAACTCGGCTTACAACCTCCTCCTCCTGTGATCCACTAATAAATATGCATGAGCACCACGCATGCAGAGAATACACGTGACCTGCATCAGCAAACAGACAACTCGGCTTACAACCTTCTCCTCCTGTGATCCACTGATGAATATGCATGAGCTCCACGCATGCAGAGAATACACGTTACCTGTACCAGCAAACAGACAACTTGGCTTACAACCTCCTCCTCCTTAACGGCCTACTCCAGGCAAGCCTACGTTAGCCAGTTCTACCTCGACTCCTTTCCACCACTTGTTCTCGAACTGTACCTGTTGCAGTACAGTGACCATCCAACCAATGGTATTGAAGTACCAAAGGAAACTTAAGCACTGACTCCAACCAAGACAATCAAGTTCAACCACCAGACTTTATCCTTCTTCATTCACTGAAAAAGACAATGTTCCCTGCACAATAGCTGTCTGAGGCCAGTACAATGCAGCTTATATCCATCAATCACAAAACAACGTTGAATAACCACTTTCCAGTTTCACATGGGTGAGCCCGCATGTCCAAGGAAACACTGGCAGTGCTGAAAACGCAAAGTCATCCTCATTTGTTGTGGTCCATCGTAGTCAATTGCAGATGAATGAAAATATTGTGGTCTTTGTTGTAGCGGTAATGTTTCATTTTTTGTATGCTTTTCCTAACACCCAACAAACCGAGTATGTAACATACACTAAAACGCTTATGGGTTGCCAGCTTAATCCACCACAAAAAAATAATGGAAAAATAATGGAAAAAGAAAAGAAAAAGAAGTGAAAATAATAACTAAGTGATCAACACAGGGAGACCTCGTGCACAATGTTGTTTGTGAGAACGGTTCACAGGAAAACCAGCTATCTTCAGTGGAAAATATGGACTATATTCCGTTTAATCCAGGAAATAGATTATGCTGAAGAAAATGATTTGTGAGAAGGAAGAAAGCAGAAGACCTGAATGGCCGGGCATGGCTCGGAGCAGAGATCCAGTAGCACAGTCAGTCACACAGATCTTACAGTCCCCGGCGCCACCACTGACCAACAGTGATGACCTACTGGACGTGTCCGGAATGAAGATGACGTCACGTACTGTGCCATCATGACATGTCAACTCCACGTCATCACCTGAATCAACAGCAGCAGCAGCAACAACATCATCTCATGGAGTCAACGTTTAACATGTCACATGACACAAAAACAGTTCATTTCTGAGAATGACCAGCCATTGACTTTGGTTTGTACTAAAAGACTAAATGTCACACAGCAAAGCCAGACATCCACCTAACGACACTTGAACACACACACACACACACACACACAAAACATAAAACTAAACCCTGGCAAATGGAATGGTCCTACTTTTACAAACCCGGAGCCCATGTGGAGTCTCACATTAGGAAATCTATAATGCAAACTACACAATGAAACTACACATTGTATAACTCATTGTCAATAGAGCCCTAAATGCATCGTGAACATTAGGGCTCGGAAAAAAAGAAAGTGAATGTTAGAAAGTGACCCAAAATAGAGATGATGTAAAAATGGTCATATAAACATCTCGATGGGGAATTTCCACAGCAATAATAAAAATAACAAGAACAATGCATACAACAAATCCACATGCACATCTAATTATCTCAGAAAATTAGTCAATCATTCCCCATCACAAGAATTACCCAAGTTCCAAAAACTCACATCATTTCAAGCACAGCATCAAGCACTCAGCATCTGTTGATGGAGAGGGACGACCAGGACAGGCTGCAGAGACAAATGACACTAGGCTACCAGCATCGTTGTGGTGGTGACAAGCTCATCAAACATTGCCTACATGGCAAACAAACTAGCAATATGACAGCAAGAGTTGACGTTACCAGCCGATGTGCAAGTGCTGCTGTCAAACTTCATCAGCCTAACCGTCTTGTCGTTGGAGCCTGTTGCTATGAGGTTGCCGTGACTGTTCCACGCCACACAGTAGATGGAACCCTTGTGATGTTTGACTCGCTTCACAAGCACGTCCATTGGCTGCACCGCATGGTCAGATCTATACAAACACAACAACAACGACAATAATGTTGATATGCTTTATAATAACCATAGTGAAATTCTACAACTGAAAAACAAACTGCCATGCAGGAAGGAAAATAGAACACTAAGAAAGAACCAACTTAGGCATGCAGGCCTTTAGTATAACCAATATGCCAGTAACAGATGGAGTAGAACAGATATTAAGCTATTATACATACAAGCACTAGGCTTGCATACAATGCACTGACATGACACAAATCACCACATAAACCACAAGGTCAATATGGATACAGATAATTATTATCACTAATAACTTCAACAGACTGCTGTGTATTATTATGACGTTTTATCCCAGCCAATCTCTTGGCTTAGTATTGAAAAACTAAATCTAACACAACAAAAGCAAACATGCCTCCATAACATAATATACTACAACATAAAACGAACCCAAAATGTAAAGCCCGGTTTGTTCGCCTCCTACTGGAAACGGAATGGGCCTATTACGGAAGAAGTGGATAGATAAGCCAGAAAGTAAACGAGCAAGGAAGTAAATAATATGGAAGAAAGTATAAGGAAAGAAGAAAGTAAGAAGGAAGGAAGGTAAACAAACAAACAATTTATATAGTGCCGAAATCAGCAAATGAATCCTGGCGCATTACCACCCCGGGGCCTGTATGAGGCTCAGGGAGGGACAACTGGTGCCGATTTCTATGGGCCTGGAGCCCATCAGTATCATTATCAACAGCAACTGACATTATGTAAGCACCTCAGATCGGCAACTGTCGGAAAACGACAGATGCGCACAGTTTTGGAGTTGGCACCAATAACAAACAAGTTTCCTTCAGGATGAAATGCAACGGTACGTATCGCTTGCACGTCCTCCAATGACGTCACAGCAATGAATCGCGGCTTGCCGTGTGGTCCATCAGCAATGCCCTGCATTCAAGCATGCATCACAGCTAAATCTATCTGCTCTCTTACTTACCTGCATCAATAACACAAAAATTAGCCCCGTGCAATACTGACGACTAATGGTCGACTCTTCACAACTGACGTTGCTGTCAAGTTCAAAGTCACGTGACATAAAAAATAAGAAAAATATAAAAAATACGGCCTGAACAAATTTAGATATTGTACCCTAGTTTAGGAATCAGTGGTCGGTTGCCAGCTCCTATTGTAAATGGCAGTGGAGATGGCTTTTAAAAATTACCGGATTTTCAACTTTCAAGGGCCCGTGACCTTGACCTTGGATAGGGTCACACTGCATACCGTCGTGCATCACTCATCGACCTCTACCTACATGCCAAATTTCATTGAAATCGAAGAAACTTTCTGTGGACGAACAGACATACGTACATACATACATACAGACGGACAGACATTTGAGAACCACTTTATTAGGTTGACTCAGAAGAGTCGACCTAAAAACCACAATCAGTGTTGTTATCCACAACATCCATTGTGTTGTGGCAGAATATTAAAATATTTGTGTCTGTACTGTTAGCATTTAAATAGCATGCATAATTAAACTGCAAAAAAATAATTACAATCAATAAAACATTTTTCAAATTAACAATTCTCCCCTGGACTGTTTCTTTTGAGCTACTTGGTTTTTGTTTTTAGTTTTTCCTTATTTTTTCGTTTTTGGTTCTGTGTGCTAGATTAACTGGCCCTACTGTCAGCTTTTTAGTGCACATAAATGTACCATCTCGTTATCTCGTATCGTATTGCATCTTCTGTGCCTGCCTTCATTTGCCTTGACTCTGTTGGTTTGCTGTCACTATGAGCATCTGGCTCTTGAAAATTCCAGCATATGCAAAGGTTTCCTTTGGTCAACTTGGAGTGGCATCCACAGACCCCAGCTCACTTAAACAACAGTCGAGTATTGATGGTGTTTTGTCCGACAATCACACAACTACAACGACAAAGCAAATAAATGATTAAAACTTACAGATCTGGCCGCAGTTCTTGCAGCAATGCTGCTCTCTGACGGCTGTGCAAATGAAGAAACAGGAGTAACAGGAGACGATGCTGTATGCACTCCTACACCATTGCTGCTGCAGCCAGCCTCCACAGACTTCTGACCAACTGATTACAATAAACATCAGGGAAGTTAATGACGACAATATAGTGCACAGTGCCATAATGTCATGAGCCAAGAGCTTGTTTCGGTAATGCACTTTCAAAGCCTGATAGTTAACGACAGCAATATGCTGAGTTCAGATCTCACAATAAGACTTAATATCTTAATATGAGCAAAAATAGGCCAACAAAATATGCATGACTCAAAATGGAAAATCCTAACCATAGCGTGGCAAGAAACCAATGCACAGGTTAATGATAACTTTCATCACATACTTATCACACAGTTATTTCAACTGACAAATATACCTCTATAATGCATTGTAGACGTGACTGTAAACCTTTAACCTAATATCTTCAGGCATATTGTAATTCAAAATAAAGTACAAGTGGTAAACTCTGAAACCAAATTTTGGAAGTATTCATGACATACATAATAATATTTACTTCAAAATTACCAAAAGAGATCGAAACTGATCAAGCAGTAATAACTGAAACTTATAAAGCTGATATGCATAATGCAAAGATCAAATGAAAACACATGCACAATTTTGATGAACTAAAACGCAAGGAAAAGAAATGCAAACTGATAAAGAACGTAACTGGTGCCAAAACTGTTAAGAAATCTAAAATCTTTTACTATGAAGTAACAATACTGTATCAACAAGGTGTCGCCTTAACGGGGCGTAACACTATTGGCCCGCCGTCGTGTGCTGACTTACGTTGCATATGCGAGTGTTACAGACGACGACAACAGACGACGCCAGCGACCGTTACTGGTCTGGCCCACTACACTATGCATAGGTGGGCCAGTAATAAAACTACTACTAGTAGTACTACTGTTACTGCCATACACTAGCTGTTTACCCAGGTGAACATGGGTCAGCCGGTTCCCCCTTGCGACCCTCGGGCCCTCTTCCTTCACCTGTTCTAAAACAGAACCTCTGGAATTATTGGAAAGGGGTTTTATGGGCCAGATGCCTTCCTGCCACCCGACCATCAGTGTGAAAGCACTGAAGGGAACATGTTAACCCTAACCAATGGCCTGACCTCATCCTTTCTTCATCTACAAACAACCAGACTGCTGATGGAATGGGCATTACTCCCTTTACACCTGCTCTGTGATGCTTGGGCCAAAGCTGTATCAGTGAAAAATAGGAAAAGCATGCAACAACAAGCATGCAGAAAAGAAAACAAACACAGTCACACGCAGACACAGATAGACACAATGACCATTTTCCAGGTAAATCACAGAACTGAGTGATAAGGAAAACTACCTGCAAACAGCTGAGAAAGGCTGGCAGCAACGTCATCAACAGTTACATGTTTGAACAAATCAACTGCCAATGCATCATTATTTGATGCCATCTTTGGTGCAGAAAGCTCAGCCTTGACTAACTGGTTAGATACACAGCTACTGGATGGACTATTGAAGTGTTTTGACACTGATGAAGATGCTGATGAAGGTGGATGACGTCCATATTTTGAAAAGCCAGTCTTAGATTTCACATATGTGCCTCTAGTGCTGTACGCTGCACTGGATCGTGCAGATCTGGGTGTCATTCCGCTCTTCGATTGTCTTGGTGATGACATACTGAGACTAGGCCCTGAAACACTAGCAACACAAGAAGACTGCCTCTCCTGAACGGGCTTGCATTTCTCATCACTACTGTCTTTGTTCCTTGTCTCTGCCGCATCGTTAATGGCCATCCACTTGTATTGCTCACGTGATATTGTTTTTGATACAGCTTCATCAAAACTTAAAACTGCAGCAAAATAAAAAATACAACAATCATGCAAAATTTGCCAAATACAGAAAAAATAATTACTAAGGATGTTAAACAAAATTTAAATATTTGAAACTTCGGTTTTCAACTCGAAACTCGACTCGAATTTCACCAACTAGAAACTCGATATATGTAACATGATCCAGGGTGATAGCCAGGGCATTAACTTTAGAGCAAGGTCATATATGATTCGGCGCGTCCTGGTGTTGAGCTACCACTGGTAGGCGGCCTGTCGGCGATATCGTTTCATCTTTACTCAGCTGCAAGTATATCAACGGCACCGCCGATTACTCAGTAGATGTAGCTTGATGAAGCTGCGATGGTGCTCCACACACAAGGAGTTAACATCAAGCAGTTATACAAGAATACAGCAGCTTTACTAAAACCATTACCATTGTATGACTATCAACCAAAGGGCGGTTATGCTCTGCGGCTGGGGAGTAAAGGCATGCATTATGTAATTTGCAGGTAAAACTGTGTGATATATGTCTGAGCGCATTAGAGGTAGTTACGACGATGCGCTATACAAATCGACGTATTGGTGCATACAACAAAGTGCTGAACTGTTGGACGTAGCACTACTGGCCGCCGCGTGCTGCCCTTGGTGAGTTACGTTGCGCCATGGTGTTACAAACCACGACAAGTAAGACGACAGACGGCGAGCAAAACAATACTGGCTTCCTACACTATGTCACTTTATGTAGGCGTACGAGTAATAATTTGATTCGTGAGTTAGAGTATACTGGGCGCACCCGTCAGTACACTGATGTCCATCGGTCATCTACCATGCTAGCCTGTAGACCTAGTTCTCGGTCTATGTAAAAAAGTCAACGAATACCGAGTCGAGTTTCATATTCTACAACTGGAGCTTCGAATGTTAAAACAAACCGAGTTTAACATCCCTAATAATTACATATACAAAACTAAACACAGCTGCTACAAAACCATGCCCATAACTCACTAATAACACAGGTTTGTGAAACAATAACGTTAACAGATATTTGAAACCAAATGCGTCAATCACTATCAAATTACGAACAAGGCACTAAGAAATATCACACTTCACACTGATGCACAGTCAATTTTTTCAGTGCCATACACCAGGTGGCATGATTGCTCATTGCTGATGCTACTGAGTCACATCATCATGGTCTGTGTGGTTAAAGAAGTTTGGCACCGCACACATTATATTCCCATTATGTGCAAACATGACCTCATCCACAAAACCAGAAGTACATAATGTATTTCATTATCGTGAGAAGAGGATCGACCCACAGCCACAGATAACATGATTGTATAGAAAATTTTGTGAAGTTTGGACATGTGGTTTGTGTGTGCAGACAAACAGACATAGATATGCTAATTGCAATACTCTGCACGCCTACTGGGGGTGAAGTATAAATCATAACATAAACAAATAATGTGAAAATAGATGTCTACAAATTATGAGAAAATAAACAGAAATGTGCTTGCACAAGCAACTGAGACATCAGCTAACAAGAAGCTCAGCTGTCGTACAAAGGGTGCGACATCCAGTAATTTTGTTATCAATGACTGGGTAAATTGTGCTTGCACGGTGATGCTCTGCGGCTGTTGAAATCAGCAAAGATTTGCCATCTCACTGGTCAGCATCTATAAACTCAAAACTTATGAAATAAAGATAAGTATCCAATCCAGACAATGCTCTATTGTAGTATAATTTTCTTCTGTACATTTATGCTACCACTTTAGAATAAAACAAAGCAGCAACCAGGGGTCGCGGAGCCATGGGGTCAGTTGACCCCCACTTTTTCGAGTATGCTGTCCACATGCAGTGTTTGACCCCCACTTTTGTCAGCTATTCCGACTTTGACCCTCCACTTTTCGTTACCCTCCGCGGCCTCTGGCAGCAACAACCCATACCTTTATCAGAAATCTTGTTATCAACATGCGAATCCAGTTCATCAGTAATGCGGTTGTCCGGCTGCTGAAGCTGCTGTTTATAAATAAGTCGCTGTTTTTCCTGCTCCATAAGCTGCTCTTGCACTCGCTGACGCTGCTTCTGGTACTCGCGATAAAGTTCTGAACTACTCTCAGTCAGTCTAGCTTCGCCATGTGTTCCCGAATGCCTCGTTTCTGCAGATGGTGTAACCTCTGGCTGAGTGGATAAATTGACATCTGCATGATCTGCCTGGGGACTAACTGATGTGCATCCTTCAGGGGATAATGTAGGTTCTTCGCAAACACTTGCAAGTGTAGGAGCTGATGAAGCTGGCCGAGTACTGTCTGAAGATCTTGGCTCCTCGCCATGCTCAAATAGCTTATCAACAGAAGCATTCATCAGTCGTGCACCAACGTTCAGGTGAAAACCGGCGAATGATCGCGACATCAAGTCACGGGCTGTTGGCATTTGGTTGCTGTCTTGGAGAACGCATCCACGAGTACCACTCAAGCCACGAGCCAATCCATCATATTGTGGATTCAGAGAACGAGACATTTGGTCGACAGAACGTGGCCGAGCAACAGGTGTCGCCGAATGAGGAAATGTTGTTGGGCGAATCGGCACTGCGAGGATTTGCTCAGACCATGAAGCTTCAAGATGAGGGCGAACAATCGGTTGTACGTTGATACGAAGCGATCGCTGCTCAAAAGGACACGCAAAAGCATCACGTGGCACTGCCTCAAGCCATGAGAGCAGACTGACATCAGCATCCTCCAGTCCAGCTCCGGCTAGCAGTGCAGGTGTCTGACGGGGACTGTCTGAACCAGTGGCTTCACGCTGGCATAAATCGACACAGGACTCATACAACAGCCCCTTAACCAACAGCTGAATCATACGATCACCGTGAGCCACAGAACACGTAGAAGATCGTTCTGCTGGAAGAAACGGCTCCACAAGAGGCTGAACTTCCATGAAACACTGTACGCGTGCACTGCTCGGGTTCCACCCGGCATACTCAGGGTGATCAGACAGTCGTGAAGTTGTCAGCAGAAGGCACAGGCGATTGTAGTCATCACGGGTGGGGCAGACCGGTTCCAGCTCGTTTAGACAACGCACAACCTCATCCACAGCCACGGCGTCACATCCGGGAGCCGCGTCCGAGCGAACACACAGCAACTCGAGGTATTTGTGGCGACAGACAGCATAGCGAAAACGAACCATATCGAAACCATCAACAGACCCCAGCGGCTGCACAAAGTCAATGACATCGTCCCACTGGCCGTCAAGTATCAGCTGGCGCAAAAACAGCAGGTCGTCCGAAAAGACGCCGTTTATAACTCCAGTCTCTCGTTCCAACGAAAGCATAGATATTCGCAACTCCCTGTTGGCCATAAATTCCGATATCAAACGCACAACGTCACTTTCGTTAAAAGAAATAGTTGTTGACGGCATGTTGGTTTACAAGTATAATTCTTAGACACTTGTAATTTATTGAAATCACACAATTATTACATTATTAATCATTCAATCACACAACTCCATCATCGTAGAGTATTTATTTCAGTGTTGTTTATCTCGTTAGCTACATAAGCTGGCACTCAACTGGGGTCTGCCTGAAAACCACAAACTACCACAGACTAGGCTCAATAGATCTTACAAACACATTTGTTTACCACAGACTACATGTTTAGAGCCACAGACTAGGACTACGCTGATAGAAGCAGTTCTGGCATCGGCACCGTCGACAACAGTACTGTTCCGGATAAGGTCCTGGCGTACTTTGACTACAGGATCCTCCCCAAACTGCGGAATGAATGAATGAAATGAATGAAAATGCGAGGATTTTAAGTGCGTTTGAAAACCGACTGAGAGCCGGCTTTGTCTAACACACTATGTAAACAAATCAAGCCGTTGAGCGAAGTAAAGCCGGAAAT
>Ga0209363_1002063_pt1 | contig 10282 bp, 4 predicted proteins | sample WorMetexBAHAMAS3_FD_187385 | JGI IMG/M metagenome (GOLD analysis project Ga0209363, IMG submission 187385) | Marine gutless worms symbiont microbial communities from Max Planck institute for Marine Microbiology, Germany - Inanidrilus exumae... | ecosystem: Host-associated > Annelida > Digestive... | reverse complement strand
TACATACATACATACATACACACACACATACATACATACATACGGAATTGGTCTCAGTATACGCGTAACGCTCAATACCAAACCTGCTTCGCAGGTTTTGATAATAAGGCTGATGTCACTTGCATGACCTTCTTGCAACACATCTGGCTGTTTACAGGACATAGTGAAAGTGAAAAAGCAGTGCTAGTCATAATCCTAACACTGACCCTAACCGTAATGAATTAATGTGATTTTTTCCCAATGTTGCTAGTATATTTTTGTTTTAATTACATTTTGGTGTGTTGGTGTTTAAGCGAAGGCACAGATGCGCCTGACGTTGCTGTACCTGTGTAATGAAATAGTTCAGACATGTAAGCGAAAGCACGCCACTGCATTCAAGGACTCGTTTAAAGAAGTCATTCTTGAGGCAACAACTCTGGTCAGGTGAGTAAAGCTGGCGCATTGTGTGACGGAAAGACTTTAGTATTGGAACACTGGAAATCACCGTTTTCTCAACTTACGAATGACAGAAGACGGTGTTATAAAGAAAGAAAAACTTCATTTTGATGTGGAAATGCAATATGCAGTTGGTACTAAATGTAACAAGTCCATCTGAATTTGGAGGAAAGATGGGGTCTTGGGTGAGTAGTGGGTGCAAGGTTAAAAAAGAGCAATAAAACCGCAGTATGCAAAACAGCATCGCACGACGAGAATGCAATAGATATGCCATAGTTGCACTTTTAGGTAATGTAATAATTTTAAGTGTAAAATGTCTAACACGTACAAATATTATGTTATGCATCGTTTGAAGGAAGTAAACTGCTGAAAAACGTAGACTGTTCACCATGGCGCCGCCTAGGGAATACTACTGAAGCCGTGTAATCACTGAATAGTGAATAATCAACAAAGTGAATGGTGATGCCTATACCCCCACTGCTGAAGGACGGGAGGGGAAGAAAGGGAATGGGTAGGGAGGAAAGGGACAGAGGGGGAGGGAGATGATGGTAGAAATGGAGGGAAGAAAAGAGAATGAATGGAAAGAGAATGGGCGAAATTGCTGAATGAGCTGCAGTGTAGGTGGGATGCATGCACCACCTATATATTAGTCAAGCTTAGTAATCACTGAATAAGCAGAAAATGAATGTTGTCCTCCCCCTTTAGGGGGTGTAATTTTGCAGAAAATACTAATTTAAATGTAATAATTTAAATGAGCTTCTCGGTTACTTTCCATTTTAGGGTGGCTGCTGAACAAAAAGGCGGCCATGGTTGAGGAGGCTAATGTATCGCTGGCCTTTCTTCACTGTGTAGGGCTAGCTCTCCATTCCTGACTTTTCGTCTCTAATATAGCCATATTTGTGCTGAAATGGGACGCTAATCTCCAGCTAACTCATGGCTTGTGTGTGTTTGCTGTGTTGTGTTTATTCAGGGATGCGTCTCTTCGAAACAGCGTTGAGAGGATATTTACGGTGTGGCGAGAACGTAACGTCTTCGATGACGAGTTCTTGGATCAGCTGCTCACAACATTGTGTACGTGTGTTTAGCTATTTTAATTTATTAGGTCGACTCTAAAATTAGAGTTGATGTAATAAAGCCGGTCTCAAATATCCGATCGTCCTTGCATACGTCTGTCCGTCCATCCACAAGAAGTTTCGTCGATTTTAGTGAAATTTGGCATGTAGGTAGATGTCGATAAGTGATGCATGACAGTATGCAGTATGACCCAATTTAAGGTCAAGTTCATCAGCCCTTCGAAGTCGGAAATCTGGCCATTTTTAACAGCTATCTCTTCCGCCATTTAAAATGTTAGCTGGCAACTGACCACTGATTCCTAAATTAGGGCGCAATGTCTAAATTTGATCGGGCCGAATTGACTTTTACAGGCATGTGGTTGTCCCAGACATTTGTGCCGTGTTAAGTTATGTGACAAAATTGAAACATCTGCATGCTAATAAATTTAGTAGTCAAGAAGTCAGACTACAGAACAGCTGACGTAAACGTCATTTGTGTGCAAAAATGTGATCGAAATTCTGATTGAAGCAGGCAGTTAAATTAGTAATTACTATTATTTATTGAGCATTGTTGAAAAAGATGCTCTAAAACCTGTCGCAGCACCATCACATTGGATGATAGTTTCGACCGACACTGTCCACTATCGTCCACTGTCCACGCGTTCACATGCATTCAAACGCCGTCAGCGTTTGAATGCATGTGAACGCGTGCAAACATGTCAGTGAGAACGCTACATTAATTGTGGACTGATGACCATTAAATACGGCGAAGGGTTTTAGGACCGTATTGTATTGTATCATATCGTATCGCGATATTTTTGTGTCGTATCCATCGTTTTCCCCCCACGGCCAATCGGCCATATCGTGCCAGCACTACAAGTATTGCCATTTCTATAGGCATATTGCCAAAGTGGTCATAAGATAAAAAGCCATTCAATAATATCGCGATACGATATGATACAATACAATACGGTCCTAAAACCCTTCGCCGTATTTAATGGTCATCAGTCCACAGTTAATGTAGCGTTCTCACTGACATGTTTGCACGCGTTCACATGCATTCAAACGCCGTCAGCGGTCGTCGACGGCATTTGAATGCCGTCCATAACCTTCGGCAGTATTCGAACGCGTAGGAATTATGGAGATATCGATACTATGCGATACGCCTTTAATATCGCGATATTCGATACGATGCGGTGTATCGTGCCATCACTAAATACTTGTAAAATGTTAGAAAATATGAGCGAATGAGTGCTTTGGAGTTTGTTATGATGTATTCTGTTAAAAAGCTATGGAATATAAATTCTGTTTTTTTCCAAATGAATAAACTTATTTGGACATCCGTATTGTCCACTAATTGTGGATCATATTGCATATATAAGAGCCTGAGTTGATACCATTGCAGATTCCCTGTGAATTTAATGTGACATTGTTTTGTTGACTGTGTAGATAACAAAATTCAGCCAAACGTTGCTTCAAAGCTCGTTGCCGATTTTAAGGTTTGACTGACTTTCTGATTTAATGTCAGAATATTTTACATACAAATTTCACCAGTATTTGATTTGATTTCTTTAAATGGTGTCACCTTTCCTCAGAAATTGGTGAATCATGAAGGGACATAAGCCAGCATATGATGTGGTGAGTGCTTCAAGTTTTTGTCAGTGCTGTTTGCAAATCGTGGTTTGGTGAGACGAAGAACAGAAAACCTGCCTAAAGTATCCCAGGAGGTTTTATACTTTTACCATTTGACAGCGTCATCGAAGGAATTATGTTTTTAGCCTTTCCCATTTGTCGGTTTGTTTGTCCAGTTAGGTATTGTTACCATGATATCTTATTCTTCTTTTTCTTGAGTATGCATCAAGAGCCATAACTGGTCAGCCAAGCAATGGCTTCATCGTCAGCAGAGTGTAGCTGAGACAAGCCACCATTTAACTTCTTTTATGAACGGCTTGAACAGCCGCTACTGATGACATGATTAAATTCTGGATGTTGAAGGTCGTGGCCACAGAAGACCATGTTGAAGGTATCCACATCGGTGCTAGGGTATTGAAGTTTGTCTTCTAGTGTAGTATCTGCAGGGTCCAAATTTTTAACTACCATGCGACGCAATGCTGGCTTAGCATATGCTGTCACTGTATGTCCATTCGTCTGTCAAAAGCCGGTATTATGCCAAAAGAGCTAAACAAGGATCATGGAAGTGCTGCCGTGCAGTAGCCGAGGGACTCTGGTCTTTTGGAAGAAGTGATGTAAGAAAATCAGGAGGCAGTCTGCTACTGTAGTTTCACCTGATAATTGGCCCTTAAATGTTGTGTGTATTGGACTTTACGCTTTGCTGAAACTGAATATTAGCGTTTGAATTCTTGCAACTTGCTAGATATGATGAACATTGTTTGACATGTGGAAGACCCATTGTTTGGGAAGCCGGTAAAACCTATATACTGTATGATGGTGCGGCTTCTGCCCACCTACAGACAAAGTTTGAGCAATAAAGAGATTAAGCTGGAAGATTTATCAGAAATAAACTTTGCTGGGTTGTGTAAAAGGCTTCCCATACTCATTACGAGCGTTTGGCCCGCAGCTGATTATGGTGTACAGGCAGTCAGCCGTTAGGTGACTGTAAGTCATTCACCTAGCTGTAGGCTGCCATTACTTTCTGCCAGGCCTGCGTTTACTTTCCCAGCTGCAGAGCATCACCACCCCTTTCCCAGTACCAAGTTATACTGCTTGATGACAGAATCACATGGGTGCAATATGTATTGACTTTTATATACTTTAGCTCTAGTTTTATTCACTTGTGTACTACTGCGGATTGACAGTTTACAATAAACGAATATGGTATGTTATGTTATGTGAACTACTTATCCAAGGTTGTTGTGCAGATTATGCCCTGAGTAGAATTTGAACCCAAGACATGTTGATTGCAAGTCCAATGCTCTACCCATTGCACCACCTTGTGTAGTGTACCACAGTTGTATTGACAGACAGTTATTCCCTGTTTCCTCTGAAAGACAGCATCTGAGCTATGATGATTGTCTAGAGGTTAGGTGCGACAATAATCAGAACTGTTCTGTGCTGTGCTGTGTACGACAGTTGTGCACAGTGATATGCATTATGCACACAAGTGAACAGTTCTTAAATTTGCATGTTGGTTTAGATTTAGATGTCGTTTTTCGTGCTCATTTAGGTTTAGCTTTTTGTGTGTTTTTGAGTTAGCTTAGGTCACTTTATGCCTGTGTTGCTTGCTGTTGTTGTGTTGGGTTTATTTTTTTTAGTACCAACCAAGAGATTGGCTGGGAATAACGTCTCCGAAATGACCTGTTCTGTGTCAAGCGGGACGTAAAAGTTAGAACCTTAACTCAGTCAGTAATCAGCACACAGTTCTTAGAGACGAATGCCAGTTTAGGTTTGCTAGTGATGTTGATGTGTCATTGCGGTGCAGCCAAGCACGGCACGTGAGATGGTGGTGGCCGTTCAGAAGATGGAGAAAGATGTCGAGGCAAAGAGACGCAAACTCAACGTGTCAAGCATCGACGAGAAAAACCAGAAATATCTCAAACAGCTTAAAGGTTGGTTCAGTCAGTCAGTCAACAGAAAATATGATCTCATTGATCTGGTTACTTTTGTATAACCAAAAACATATTTGTTGATCGACGTTTCGACCTCGGATCTGAGATCTTCATCACGACTGACTTCGGGTTTCTGATGTCACTTAGTAACTTGTCCAATGCGTGGCTCGGTTGATAGCTTCTGTCATCTCAGTTCATGTTCCTGATCCACTGATCCATACTGCCTCTCTTATGATTCTTTGAGTCTTGTCTGACTCTCGATCAATCACCTTGACATTTTCCCAGTCTATTACATGATTCTTGTTAAACAACGTGATCCGTAAATTTTGAGTCTTTCCAAAAATAAGGATCTTTTCTTCAGATCCTTCTGAACTTAGCTGATTTTCTGCCGTCTTGGCATGGTACGTCGACCGTGGCAAATGTTACCGTCCTAATTCGACCATCACAGGTTGATCATGCTGTGGGCCACCTTTGTTTACAACATTGTGCTCATTAGGCAGAGTATAATGTGGTTTGTCTGTGACAGCTGAGACGTGTTTTCAGTGATTATGTTGTTGTTCGTCTTTACTATACTGTGTCAATGGATGTTTCTGTTAATGTGGGAGGGAGTTACACCAGATCACTAACAAGACCTTAGCAGCGGCTGGAATGGTCAGCCACGATATAATCAGGGTTGTAGTGGAGCTAGAATTATTCAGAACACTGTTCCTGTAATTATGTTTTTGGGCAAGAAACGTGTTCCGCCAGCACTTCTGGAGTCTTTGATATACTGGTGCTATAGAAGCTAGATTATGATTATTATTGTTATTATTATTATTTTTTCTTCCTTCCAGAGAAAACCTGCTTTGAATATCACTTGGCCACTAAGTGCATTTTTTGGCCTTCATATCAGGACAATGAAAATCGTTTTCGGCGGGATATCCCTATTTATTGTGGGGTCAAAAGGTCACACGGCACCAAAAACTGCATTCCTGTGGGTGCTGGCTTTTTCTAGTTGTTGGTATTGTTATGCCGTACAGATCGGAGCCATGGTAACCAGTTTTCCCAGCACATCGAGGACATTCACCTCAGCCTGGAAGACTACGTCACAAGTCTGGAAAAGGAGTGGAATTACCGGCAGCAGACTATCGATGAGCTGGAACAGAGCGAGCTGTTCTATGACATACAGTACGGCGAGGCAAAGATCGTCGCAAATGTAAGCTTTACTTAAGTTTCTCAGTGGTGATGAATCTTGCATTCTGGACTGTGGAATATGCTGTCACCTGAATTATCATTGTATTTTTGCAGGTGAATCTGCCCCATGTGCGCCTGGGCAATCTGCCCCATCCCTTTCTCTTCCCTGCTTCCCACCTTCTACTCTATCTTCTAGTATCTTTTACTTTTCCCTCTTTTCTTTTTAGGTTGACTCCTCCGAGTCGACCTAACAAAGTGGGTCTCAAATGTCCATCTGTTTGTCCGTACGTCTTTCCTTCCACAAAAAGTTTCTTCGATTTCAATGAAATTCGGTATGTAGGTAGAGGTCGATGCGTAATGCATGACAGTATGCAGTATGATCGATGCAAGGTCAAGGTCACGAGCCCTTGAAAGTTGGAAATTTGGTTATATTCGAAGGCTGTCTCCTCCCCCATTTATAATGGGGGCTGGCAACTGACGTCGGATTCTTAAATTAGGGCACAATACCTAAAGCCTATCGGGGCCGGATGATTGTGTCACGTGACTTTGAAGTTGGCAGTAAGTAGGAGTCGACTGTCAGTCCCGTATGGGGCTAATTTTTTTACTTGCTTCATCTGTTTTCTTGCTTTTTTATACCTTCCCATTTTACCAGAATTGTCCCACTCTGGTTCTCGGCCGAATGTCATTGGAGGCGACTAAAACTGGCTTTATTTTTGTGTGTGTTGAGTTTATGTTCACTCACTACAGGTGAACCTGGGTTTTCCGGCTTCCTTTCACCTCTTTTGCTTAATTTTCAGAGCAAGAAGCACCTGTTTTTATGGCCCAAGTAGCACCAACTGACTCCAGAGATTAGTGATTATAAATCTGGGGTATCTAGATGCTCATTGAGCCATTCATGCGCTTTACTGTGTGGTGAGTAATCATTGTGTGTATGAGATGTATTCTCTACATCAGTAGAACTGAGCTTATAATAGTGCAGGTTTATGGACTGGGTGTGATAAAATGACATATTCACAGGTGCAGGGGTCGGTTGTACATTCTGAGCAGTCTGTTAGGGAGTCCATGTCTTTCTCATGTCCTATTTATGTTGACTCACAGTTGATCAGTAATTCTGCCAAATTGTTGTATTCTTCCAGGCAGAAACAAATTAAAGCCCATGATCGGAGGCTCAGAGGCAAAGCCTCCTTGAAGCTGATGAGATATGAACATAAATTTATGCATTTAGATCTCAGTTTAAGGTAAAATACACCGAAATCCAGCAAGGGTTAATTATAGGCCAGTTTTGTGCCTAAGTTAACACATTTTGGCGGCTTTACATGGGCTGTCTGTTGTGGACCTTTGGTTTACTTTATTTGTTACCAGCAGTATAATAAATAAGTACTTATAATTTGCATAATACAATCAACAGTTCAGCAGTACCATTAGTTAGAACAGCAGTCCAGAATAAGTTCCTTTGTTATTATAATGCTATCCCGGTTTTGTGTTGAGTGACTTGTTTGCTTCTTTATATGAATGTTTTTTAGTTTGTCTATTCTTTTTGTTAAATGTTGTTTACTTAAAGTTATTATGTATACTTGTTCACGGAGGTTGTGCTGGTCAACCACATTTTATTTAAATTCAGACCACCACCACTGACCTGCCCATATAGCTCAGTGGTCGAAGCACTCGGTCGCCATGTGCAGTAGGGCATGATGTGCTCCGGAGCCGGGTTCAAACCTCAGCCCGGGAGCATCCGCCTACCGAATAATTATTTCTACTAATTTTTATGCACATCATGAACCAGGAGATAATCCCGGGCAGGAAGAAGAAAGTTCGACAGTGTCCTATATAAACTGTGACCATTGCTGACACCTTCATTAGCAGCGTCAATGTGGTAGCTGTGCTGGCGTGAGCTGAAGCAAATAGACTTGGCTGGCCACTGGCTGGTGCAGCACACAGCACTAGCCAGGGCTTAGCCAGACAGTAGGCCATGTCTAAATACCCAACAAGCTGTGCACTTCCTACTAACCCCGCCTTCCTTGCACGTCATGCATACATTTGCACACACCTACCAATTCCCCTCCTCTCCCTGGGCTAGTGCACTGGACCATTACACAGTCTCAGCGCCGAGGTCCAGAAGTAGGCTGGACCTCCGCCCGCAATAAAGAAAGAAATAAAGACCACCTCCGCTACTACTACTACTAGCTGTCCTGGAATAGATCGTGTAGAGTTCATAGGCACAGGTATATTTTGCATAGGCACAGGTATATTTTGCTTGCAGCTCAGATGCTTTCTATATCAACAGTGAACAGTATCAGAACACTTAGGAGTGTGTTGTCGATCGGGAAAGATAAATGATGTTGTGTTGCTGTGTTTCTACCAGGCGTACAGAAACTTTGGCGTTCGAGTGAGTAATCTACGCAAGCGACTGGACGACGTGAAGAAGACCCTACCTGATCCGCTGAGTCCAATCCCGTCTCCGACACTGGATGCTCCGTCGCCAGCCGAGTCTCCGGTCGATGCGACCACGGACAACGTGGAGCCAGTGGACATGGAGCTGTCCAGTAGCGACAATGAAGGTTTGTTCTGTCGCTGGACTTGAGCACCACGAACTAAAACGCTAGCCCATTATGCCGGCTTTTCACAGGGTGGCCTTGAAAGTCCTTTGAAAAAGTATCCATTTTTCCAGGACCCGGAAAGTCCATGAAAACAGAACAGAGGTCAAAGGTCAAGGTCACATGGTTACGGAAACCACACAGTCGCATGGTTCCTAGTGACCGTGGTCGGTATTGCGACGTACACCTGTGCTACCTGTGGCTGTTGCCATCATGGGTCTGCATGTCGATACGACTGGCGATGTTTTCTAGTTCAAACTGTAAAGAGTGGATTCATGCTACAGAAGTGGCAGTCGTATAGTTTGTAGGTCACATGGCCTGCATGCAGATGTTGCACATAACGTGATCTGTCTGTCTGTCTGTCTGTCTGTCTGTCTGTCTGTCTGTGTGTTGGGCACACCGGTGAGCTGTGCAAAAACGACTGAGATGCCATTTGGGGGCTGACTCATGTGGGTCCAAGGAACCATGTATTAGATGGAAGTCACATCTATTTGTGGGGGATGATTAGACAACATTGTGGCCTCTTGTGCCAAATTACAATGGACATTTGTCAAAACTTTAATATGATGTCCACTGCATGTTGCTGGTATCTTCTGCGTCTTACTGCCCTCTGCGGTCTGCGGGTCAGAAATACGCCGTGATTCATGTGTTGATTTTGATGCTATATAAATTGTTTGTTTCTGTGTTTATTTAACTTCCTTTCTTCCTTCTTTACTTTCTTCTTTCCTTATTTTTTCTTGCTTACTTCCTTACTTCCCCCTCCCCTTTAACAGACAACATCTGAGTTGTGGTGACTGTCTGGAAGGTAGGAGGGGAGATTATTTGACCAGCTCTGTGCTGTTGTGCATCATAATTGTGCACATCGTATGCACATATCATATCATATGTTTTGATTACATACTTTTCTTTACTTCTTAGTGTGCTGAGTCGGTGGGATTGGCTCTTGACCTGGAAGACTATAGTCCTTCTGTGCTATTACATTGTTGGTTGGGTCATCTGACCTGTAAAATTGTCTCCGAAATGACCTATAATGTGTCGAATGGGACGTTAAACCCTACAATACCATACCAGTACCATACTTCCTTACTTGTATACATCCTGACTTATTTATCTACTTCGTCCAGAATAGACCCGATCCATTTCCAGTCCGGAAGTCGTAGGAGGCGACCAAACCTGGCTTTAGTTTTTCGGGTTGATTTTATGCTGTAGTATTATATTTGTTTGTGTTTGTTTTCGTTTTTCAGAACTAAGCCAAGAGATTGGCTGGGAAGAACGTCTCCGAAATGACATATTTTGTGTTGGTTAGGACGTAAAACCTTAATCAATTTTGGTCTTACTGAAAACGCTGTGGCAGATTTGTGCTGTGTGCAGTGTTCTCACTGTGAACAATAATAAATGTAAAAAACTCGTTTTGTAACAACGTGTAAGGCCCATAACTGACACATATAAAACAGCAAAAATT
>Ga0209363_1002061_pt1 | contig 10283 bp, 8 predicted proteins | sample WorMetexBAHAMAS3_FD_187385 | JGI IMG/M metagenome (GOLD analysis project Ga0209363, IMG submission 187385) | Marine gutless worms symbiont microbial communities from Max Planck institute for Marine Microbiology, Germany - Inanidrilus exumae... | ecosystem: Host-associated > Annelida > Digestive... | reverse complement strand
GATGTAATGTGACACTGATCAGTCTGGAGCATTGACTTTTGTGCTGCGTAAAGCGCCGTAGCACTAACTCCCAATGTTTTTGAATGGGCCGGCCAATTCTAGAAAATTGCTTCTCCCCTTGTGATCTGGACCCCCATCTAATAATGGATCCTTAGGTTCACCCGAGTCTGCTCCAAGCCCCCCTCCCCTAATGCAGCTCGATCGGTTCGGCCGTTTTGTAGGGCTCAAGAATGTGACTAACGGACAGGACAGACCAACAGACAGACCACGCTACTCCGTCTGCAGTAATGTTATGCACTGAGTGCATGCGATGCAGCATAAAGATTGAAACCTGCCTTGCTGTCGTGCGGTATTTTAACGACAGTGTGCAGCTGAAACTTTCTGTACAAGCAGTTGTCAGTTCTGTATGTCACAAGTGACGACATTAATGAATTTTTGGCGTTCGATGCTGAACAATGTTAGCTGCATGCGACACACGTGCGGTTGCTGAATGCTGAATGAGGTTCGTTATGCCATCGACTTGTCTGTTCTGCGCACGCACTGCGTCATTGGTTTATGCGTTGTTCCTATGGTCGCTGCAATATGAACCCCAGCTTACATAATAACGTCTAAGAAACCGATGACTGTTGTCAGAGGGTGCTTCCTGTTACCTAGCACTCAGATGAAGTATCTATAGTTGATGAAGGCATTTCCGCCGAGTCGTCTTGAGCCATTATGCGTAAAAATCCGTCGTCGAGTCTGACCTGTCGGTGAGTTCCTCCAAAAATGGGGTATAATTAACAATAATTTTGGTTATATATCACCCATGTGCCCAAAAGCCCCCGTGGACGTATGTGGCCTAATTAGGCATAGCTGTAGGAGTCGCCGACGTAATCACCTGTGACAAATTTTTGGTGATCGGTTGAGGGTGTAGATTCTGTGGGGTCGAAAATTGCTTTTCCCATTGACAAAGCCAGTCGCCGTTAACACAGGGCTGACGCTACCGCGCAGCCTGTGATTTGAAGATCTATCTTCAGCCAATCGGAGATATGAACGAAGCAGTGGTGTTAAACCCTCGAGATCGAGACACAGACCAACTGTCCGAGACCGAGATCGAGACCGAAATGTTGATCTCGAGACCGCCATTGAAATTTTGGTATCGAGGTCAAACTGGTCTCGAAACTTTTAAACCCAAAATGTAATTAGGGATTGTTGGTGATTGGATCACTCAAAGTCATCGGCAGTGTCACAATTTGATACAGCGCATATGACTTCCTGTTCAACTTCCATAGAAACTGTGTCTGTGTTGTACCTGTTTCGAGATATAGCGAATTGTTGGTCGAAAGTCGCAAATTTTTTCCTATTCTACGTGTATTCGGTGCCCCAGTCAAAAACCCCGTTATAATTTTATCAAGATCCTATCAGAAACTAGAGTCACTGGGCTATCGTGCCGCGTTATTGACACATTCAGCCTTTTTTCATAGAACTCCAACTTTTGACAGACGGATAGACACAGGAAAGGCCATACCGCGCTAGCACAGCGTCGTGTGGTAAAATCACTTTTCATCAACAACTATACCACCGCTTTACTAACGCAGGCTTGTTTCTTCACGTTAGTTCTCTTTTTCGTGTTTTCTTTCCGTTTTTACCGCGCGACGCTATGATAGCGCGGTATATGCTGTCGTCGTGTGTACGTCCGTCCGTCTGTCCGTCCGTCTAGTGACTCTATTGAATTTATATGCGCTATACAAAAAAACTCTTGTATGTATGTATGTATGTATGTCACAAGCCGACACTGTACCAAAACGGCTAAACGCAAGATCACGCTAGCCCAGCATCTCTAGTTTTCTGATGCCAAAGATCTCGGCGAAATTTCCACGGAGTCACCCCCAACTGGGACGCCCAAATAAAGGTGGAGTAGGTTACAATCGGCAATTTTTGACCAATATCTCGCTATATATCAGAAACGGTGCAAGATAGGGAGATAGTTACTATGGAACGCTAATAGGAACTTGTATCTGCTCTATCGAATGGTGCTATTTCCAGTGACTTTGAATGATCCTAATTACCCCCAAACCACACCATTTTCGATATTTTGTATCGCCTTTCATATCTTTATAGTGAGTGGAGATAGAGACTTCAAATTCGGTAGCTCCAAATTTGGTACGTAGGTTGAAGATAGTAAGTGCTAGCCCATGGATGGCAAACTATCCCTGAAAGGGGTGCGGTTAGGTCAGGTGAGCCATTTAAATTTTGGTGGGCACCAACCATATAGTAGTAGTAGTAGTAGTAGTAGTAGTAGTAGTAGTATTCGGTCAGGAAGAGTAGAGTTTAAAAAATATCAAAAAGATCCAAGTTTTCGTTGCTTAAACAAGCAGTTCTTTCGGTGTTTAGACGTTGTTGGTTACACGGCACGATCCATTTTCGACGATTCCACAGCTCAGAAGTACTGCAAAAAGGATCTCGAGGCCGCATCGCAGCAATAGTTATAGATGCCGCCTATTGCAGCTATTGCTACGGACGGAGTAGCATGGCCTGCCAGTGTCTGTCTGTCTGTTGGTCACGTTCGTGAGTCTTATAAAAATGACTCAACCGATCAAGATGCCGTTTGGGAGGGGGCTGACTCAGATGGGCCCAAGGAACCGTGTATTATGTCACAGAAGTCCAGATTCCCAATGAGGAAGGGACAGTCATTGGGGGTCATCCAGCACATTGAAAAGGTGGTCTACACAGCAAAAACGATAACGGTATCCGCGACTGCTGCAGCCGACTGCAGTGCTCCCGACTGGCCTGTCACATTAACTTTTTCCTGTGAAAAATTCTCTCCAGCGATGCGGCCTCTCGTCAAAATTCTTTGGCCACTTGTTATTGTTGTTGCGTCAGGCAGACTTATAGCCAAATAGCGAACCTATAATTAAATGCACTGTGATTGACAGGCCAGGAAGTCTGCTGAGATGTATCTGTGCAGAGGGTGTGGAATTTACGTGGTCGGTGGTGAACAGCTGAACAGTTTATGTAAAACTCCCACCCCACAAAACACTCTCTTTCCACTGTTCATAACATACGGCCTTAACGCCTCCAGACACTTAAACAAAAGGTGTGAGCCCACTTCGGCCCAAGCGACGCTTGACGACCACAATCCAATCTTTGGCTTCAACGGAACAGCCAGCGACGGCCCGGATGAAATTTCAGCGCTATTTCGTTTACGTGCATTCCACACGCAGCCACATACTATATGTTATCGGAAACCTATTATGTTAATTGGCTCTTCCCATCCATCCATCTCCCGTCTACTCCACTTACCCTTGCCTTTTCAGTCCCATTCCCACTGTCCTATCCCTGCCCTTTCACTCCTTTTTCTCGTTCCTGCCCATCGTTGCCTTTGCCGTGGCAATAAACCACAAGTTTTCGGTCTGCGCACCGAAATAACGGACGGACGATATCTTCGTAACTGATGAACTCTGTGCATGTCCACGGTAATTAGTCTCAAAGCATGTCAGACAAACAAACTGCACTCTGGACACTGGACAGCCACATAAACTCGAGGTGATGATGGGACGCGTCCCAATGTGATGGTCGTGCGGAGTTTTGTACGAACGTTTCTCCGCTGTCTGTAAACGTAAAATTATAGACTTTTTGAAGCCATACAAATCACCAATTGATAGATGATTAGTTTGATTTAGATTTGTGATATATTGTGCTGTTTAACCGTGTCAAGCCGCCCTTTGAGACTCCAATATGAAATTTTGGGGATTTTTTCCTCCCGAGAGAATCGGAGACAGTTACTTGTAGCGTATATAGAGTAGACTCTTAGACTAGTTTCCATGCTTGTATCGTCGTACGTAACAAGGCAGTCGTAGACAGCAGACTTCGCTTTGGAATCGCACGCTTAACTATATACTTCCTTAACCTAAGTCCAGTTAATGCTAAAGCCTAAATTAACTTCGCTTTCCTACCTTCATCAATATTATATTTCTTTCTTCGGCGACGTACACCGTTGCTATAGTAATACCAACAACAGTTTGTATCCGCATTATTCTTCCCATTAATTGTCCACCCCACCCCAGAATAAATGCAATATAGGCTAAAATTAACTATGTTTGTCTTATTTTATTTATGCTTATTTTAAATTAATTTAAATATGCTTATTTTCAATTATTTATAATAATAAATAAAAATAGACTGAAAACGCAGCACCTGATGTGGGTTTCGAACCCACGACCTTCGCATTACGAGTCCAATAAAAGCAATGCTCTACCGTTTGAGCTGACTTGTCATCCTGTGTGAGACTGTACATATAGCTATAACAATCTATTATAGTTCAACTAAAATTATTACTCAAATGAAAGTAAAACAAAATGTCAGTCAACCGCTGCGCCGACAAAAATGTTTTATTACTGACCCGCCTACACATAGTGTACGCAGGCAGACTAGTAACGGTCGCCGGCGTCTGTCGTCGTCTGTTATCGTCTGTAACACCACACGGCGGGCCTGCATGCGGCTTCACCCGCGTAGGCCAGGCGATGACGTCATTTCGCCTGCAGTCTAATTATAGCTCCACGGCAACGTTTCACGGCGGGCCAGTCGTGTTACGTCCCGTTAGGGCGACACCTTGTTATTTCAGTTTTGTTTCAGCGCACGCACATGTGACAACAAGCTGTTTTACCTACTGCATTCGATGAGGCATAGTGTCACGTGACTCAATAGTCGATGGTGATTGGCTGCGTGCGACTGCCTGATGTAAGCGTTATCCATACGATACCATAATGATACGTAGTTACGGACGTCGCAAAAAAATTGTGGGTGGGCTTCCTGTACGGAGCGTACAGTCCAGAGGAAAGACTGAGTTGATTCTAACGGTAAAAATGAAAACTAGACATCCTGTAGGGGGATCATTTGGTAGTGAATTTCCAGGATCTGTAATCATTGCTGAGTTGTGGCGGCCGGAAGTCGCAAAACCTGGAAAGTTTTTGAGCAACTGTTGCATTTTTTAAAAACGAACCCTTATGGTAAAATTTTCAAAATTCTGTTCCGAAAGTTTACATGGCGACGCCGATCGACGTTGTTGTGTTGAATTTCGTGAAATTTATCCGACGGGAAATTGGGCGAAATCGTGCGTTATTTACCTGGAAAACAAACAAAATTTCGGCTGCCTCTCAAACTACTGCGCGGATGGCGCCCAAAATCTGCCACGGCCAGCTTCCAACAATGTGCTAACAGTGCTCCTGACTTCATCCAAATGGTTTCACGTTTGGCGGAGTTATAGCCGAACGCGTGAAGACGCACTCCGTTTTTGCCCTGTGGAGTATTTCCATAATTGGCCTCGAAGGCTTTCGAGGCAAAAAAACAAGTAGCTCAGAAGAAACGGTCCGGGCAATAGTCCGTGAAGGCAGTCCGAAAGGAAGAAGTGAAACTACGGTGGGTAGGATTTGTGAAACAGGTATAGTTTTAAGCCGGGAGTGAAAGAGTGAGGGAGTTATGGGTGAGCCAAGTGGTGAATCAAAAGAGGAAAAAGTAGTTGAGTAGGAATTGGAGGAACTAGTACCAGAATGAGTTTGACGAAAGAGATAAAGGGAGTTGGTTCCAGAGACAAGGTGTAGTATAACGAAAGGCGCGATCAGTTATTTTTAGAGCCGATGATGTCGGTGGCCGAGCAAGAGTAACGACGGATGAAGAGTGAGTACTTCGAGGTTACTTTAATTGAGGTTAATAAATATATACCCGATGAAGAAAGCGTAGTCCCAAGCGAAAGGTTTCTTATCTGGTCCCGGTCTCGTGCAGTCAGGGTGACGGCAGGTGACGCTGTTAGTAGGGTTGGCGATAGGCTGCCGTTGCTTACTGTCAGACCCGTGGTTACTTTCCCAACCGCAGCGCAACAACGCTCTTTGGACGGAACCAAGTTACTCCGCTTGATGAGCGTGAACGACGTGCTCGAGGTCATCGTTGTGTGAAAGCGGACCAGCCGGGAAGCGACCACACGACCTCTCCATTGCGATTTGCGAGTCCACCGAACACAAAACCATACCTAGCTGTACCGATGAATTACCAACAGTTAGTGAATTAACTGAGAGGTGCAGTGCGTCGTTGTTAGTCTGCGTAGCCATGTATGTGTACAGGAGTGCTGTACTACGTGAGTTCGACTGTGAATCCAATCTTGTACAACGTCATGTCGTGCCGCTACCGTCGCGCGTTCTGTGACACGCTGCTGCGCTGTCGTCCACGTCGACGACTGTCCACGTCATCTCGTCGCTCGTCACTCAACGCCGCAGCGCTCACGGCGTCCTTCGTCGCCGTGCCGCTCAGGAACGAGCGACTGCGAGCTCGACTGTCCATCAGTCGGTCGGCCATGACAGTGACGTCGCTCACGACGACCAAGACGCTGAGCGTCGACAACGACGAGCTGGCGATACACCGCGGCGACGTCGATACTGACCAGCTGGCCGTGGCCGGACGTCATCGCACATTGACCGACGCGCCGGACATTGATGATGCATGGACTGTTGTTCGCTCTGAGGAAGTCGTTGAAACGACGTCTGGAGCGACCGTCGACGCGGTGCAAGTGCGCGCCATACCGGAACATCGACGTCACAATTTGCCAGTGCTCAGAAGCGCGACTGCATCAGCCGCTACAGACTGCTTCTGAACCGAAGTGTTGCCCACACTGTCGGCAGTCGCGGCGGTAGTCCTTACTTCACCGCTGATTTTTTCTGTTTATCCGCACGATATCTAAAAAACGATGCAGCTAGGATCACCAAACTTGACGTAGAACCGCTCCGCGATGAGTCCGGGGAACTCATTTATTGTGGGGTCAAAAGGGCAAAGGTCAAGGTCACGAGTCACAAAAACATTGCCGCTGGCTGCGTATATAAGCCACGCTGTGTTTTCCCTGCTGCTGTGCCTCGTCGCACAAGCCATAGGCCCTACCAGCAACACCGGGTTTTCTCAGCATGACTTCTGCCGCGAGACATTAGCCACGCGCGACAGTTTTTCCGTGCGCGGAGTTATGGGGACGCAGCCAGCGGCAAAAACACTGCCGGCGTGAGTCTTTGCACTCTGGCTTCTTCTGGTATGACATCGTCTTCACACAAAAACGACCGTCTACGGAACAGCACGGTCGACAGTCTGCGAGTGTGTGTGTGTGTAAACGTAGTCATATGAAGTAATGTTGTTGTTGCATTGCGAATGTGACGCACTACAAGATGGAGAGACAGCGCGCACCGCATATCACCTGTTACTGCTAGTGGCCAATGCCGGCAGAATTAAATCGCGATATTTCATATCTGTATCCAACGCATGCATACACACGCATACACACAGATAGGCCTGTATTCATAAACTCTACTTAATTAAGATTGTCTTAATGGGCTTCGTTTGTCTGTTACGTCATGACTGTTTGCTGTATTCGCATCTTAATACCCGGTATGGTTACTGTCAACATGCACTCCTCACTACATGCTACAGACGTTGTTCTACGCCTTGTAAAGTTGCTATTTGTGTGAGAACATCCGACAATAGGCTACACTGTCGTATGCACACACGTGGATGCATGTTTCAATCGCTGGACGTTTTATGTGAATACTGAATAAACTAGAAGGCATTAAAAAATTCAAAACTCCAGAGGCATAGGTGTCGCCACTTGTTGAATGTCAGTGAAGCTCTATAGATGGCTAACAGGTGCCCTGAAAAACTTCTTGATCTCCATCCGGACTCATATCATTCCCAGTTCATTTCAATTTTTGTCTATCGCCTGATTTTCCCGGTAATTCCGTTCGCAAACAGAGACAGACAGAAAACCAACAACGAGACAAAACATAATGTCCTTGATGACGGAACAAGGACAGACTCAACACAATAAGAACGTATTCACACTTATGTTTGTTATCGTACATAAAGTTAGTCCTGTAAGATATAGAGTAAAATATGTGATCTTGTAGAGGCCTACAGATAGGAGCCTGTGCATATTCAGTGGCTGAGTACAGATACTAGAAAATACAACATGACTCTTCCTAGATAAGGTTAATGACATCTGCGTACAGTTCTAATGACTGTTGAATGTTTAGTGTTTTATGCGATTTTTGTATTTTAGCAGTTGTCGCTGTTATCGGCGTTGTGTGCTGTGCTGGCTTGACCGCGTCATAACCCGCCAGATACCTGCGTATATACAACACATAACATGTACAATGTGTCAGAGACATTCTGCTGCAGCCACCAAGGGTAACCAGGAATTCCCGTTTTAAAAATTAAAAATTCCTCTTTAGCATAAAAATTTTCGAAAATTCCATTTGCAAATTAGTGCCAAAGTGTTTATATTGTATACTAGAATATACTGGACTTATATGTTTGCTTGAGGACACATCCATTGTTGTTTACCGTGAATAATGGGAAATAATTATATTGCTTTGCAGCCATAACAACAAGTCTCCTCTCCCGCTGACAGACCCCCGACGCGGTGCCTCACGCCCACCGTGTTGTACACAGATGTAGACGGTCAATGTGATAAACTGATGACCGACGACCGTCACCAGTTTATCACACTGACCATCCACTTAAGTTGTCAGCACCTGAGACGATCGACGTGAGATCTCTACCTGCAGCCGTTCCAGTGATGTGATTGGTGCCTTCCAAAATTTAAATGGTTTACGTGACCTAATCACGCCTCTTTCGGGGACGGTTTGCTATCCGTGTGCTAGTACTTGCTAGCGTCAACCAATGTACCAACTTTGAAGTCTCTATTTTCACTCACTACGAAGATATGAAAGGCAGTACAACATGTCGAAAACGAGGTGGTTAGGGTCACTCAATGTCACTGGAAATAGCACCATTCGATGGAGCGCATGAGGTCCTATTAGCCTTCCTCCTTCACGGACGTTTGCCCTCAGCGTTTCTTCTGAGCTAATCGGCTTTTGTTTTTAGTTTTTCCTTAATTTTTGTTTCTCTGCTGTGCACTACACTAAGCTGGCCATTTCGTCAGCTTTTGAGCGCACGTAGGATCGCATCGTATCGTAGCGTAACTATGTCCCTATGATGCACCCTTTCTGAGATATAGCGAGATGTTGGTAAAAAATCGCCGATTTTAACCTACTCTACCTCTAGCTGGCGATCCCATTGGGGGTGATCCTGTACAAATTTTGCTGAGATCTTTCGCATCGGAAAACTAGAGTCCCTGGGCTATCGTTTGGCGTTGTTTGCGTGATCCTACTTTAGTTGTTTTGGTACAATACCGGCGTGTGACGGACAGACAGAAAGACATACGACTACAGCATAAAATTTATGCCGCGCTAACATAACGTCTCACGGTAAAGATTATCTTTATTGCAACGTCTAAAATATACGTCATCTCCAAATTTTCGGCTCGTTATAGGTCCTACTCACATTTTAGGCCGTGTTGGCTGCAATTTTTTGACGGCCGGCATTAACGGCCGACAGTGTAGGGTCCTGCGACACAATGTTGGCCGTCAGTGTCGGCCGACATTGACGGCCAACATTGTGTCGCAGGACCATGCACTGTCGGCCGTCAATACAGGCCCGTGTATTGTCGGCTTAACGGAGTTCTGCCACTCTACGTCTGTGGTATGGAAACTGGTAAGATATAACGGAAATAGGCCTATACTTTGCTCACTGTTCAGTGCTGTTGACTGAAAACTAAATTCTGAAAGATGAGCTTTACGTAATACTAACGATCAGAATTCAGAAAAAAAATAAAGTGGAAAACCATAATTTCTTAGAATTCCCGCCTGGAATTTTGTGGACGTACAGAGTGCATAATATCCACATTCACATACAATTATGGTATCTCAAAACTTATCGTGCACTTTTCGACAAGCAAATTAGTCTACGAAGACTTATTCACTGTAAAAGGTCTTGTTAACCATTTCAGTGTGGTCTGCACTGTGATTATTGATTTTGACTGAGGTCTGTTTTCTTGACTTTTGTCACTTTGTGTGACGTGATGACAGACTCTATTTTAGCACGTGATCAGTCATCATCACGTCATTGGCTGACGGCAACGAGCGATATCGAGCGTACTACATCAAAGATTTGACTGGCAATTTCGAGACTCCCGTGATTGCTGCGTTTTTGCTGCGCATTGCACGTAGGCCTACCGTCAGCATCAGCATTCGATTACAGTGACATCGTTTCGCTTAAACTATACATTTAGTGGATTCAGGGAGTATTTAACATAGGCCTAGTGCGCATAGGCCTAACTTCACGTGCTTCAAAAATGGGGCTCCGTATTTCCAGAGCGGTACGAAGTAAAGACAGCCCTTCTAAACGCACTTCACTCACTGTCGTCACGCGTTAAC
>Ga0209363_1002060_pt1 | contig 10285 bp, 6 predicted proteins | sample WorMetexBAHAMAS3_FD_187385 | JGI IMG/M metagenome (GOLD analysis project Ga0209363, IMG submission 187385) | Marine gutless worms symbiont microbial communities from Max Planck institute for Marine Microbiology, Germany - Inanidrilus exumae... | ecosystem: Host-associated > Annelida > Digestive... | reverse complement strand
ATAGCCGTTAAGAATGCGTAGTTTTGACAAAATGACACCGTCTGATATTTTTTTACCCACGCAGACGGCATTCGGGGGGGGGGGTAGTTTTTACCTCCGTTTGTCTGTGTGTCTGTCTGTTTTTCCACACGATATCTCAAGAAACTGATGCAGCTAGGATCACCAAACTTGACGTAGAGATGTTCCACGAATAGTCCTGAAAACCCATCTATTTTGGGGTCAGAAGGTCAAAGGTCACGGTCACGAGTTGCAAAAAAACATTGCCGGCGTGGGTCTTTGCACTGTTGTGAGTGCTGGCTTCTTCTAGTTGACCCAGTGATCCCGTAACTGAAATAGCCCCAACCTAACCCTAACGTTAGCCTAGTATATGCGTCGTTTGCCTACCAGCAGAAACAGATGCAGATGAACATTTCAGCTACTTAGCGTCGCGCAGAATTCTGTCATCGAATGATTTGTCGCCCAAACGTCTAGGGACAGTCTTCGACTCAGCACTGTTGCTCTTATGCTATCAGTCGGCACGGAGCAGTTCGATGACCGCTGACGTTTGAGTACAGCTGGACATTGCTGAGCACGTTGCTGGCTTTTCACCGTTGTATCATCGTCAATAGTAAACTGTGCTGACCAGTCAGTGTGATTTGCTGGGTCGTACGGCATGTATTGGCATTGAAAAAACGTGGCGTTTGGCAAGCTGTGTGTTACCGACCACTTTAGTGGACCGGCTAGTGCAGTCGATTAGCTGTGCGTGTGTGTGTGCGTGCGTGTGTGAATTTGTATGATAATTTTCAAACTTCGCGTTTTTAATGCGCTACTATTTAAAACCAGTTGTCGGTTTTGAAACCGGGTCCAGTTCGGTCAGCTGACCAACGAATATGCGTGTTGTCTTCGTAATACCGTCTCAGCTGTCATGGCCACACTGTTTATTTTACGCAGCAGCTGCGAGAGTTTTTTCAGTCGGATTGGCGGACGCATTGCGATGCAATCTTTTCTCGACGCTGGCGAGCAGTGATTATGTACTTGAGCGAGGACAAAATACAGTTGCGCTGTATTTTTTACCGCGCACCGCACCGCACCCTGCTGGGCGTGTGCTGTTTACCGAGGAACGATGTACGACCAACTTGTCTTTGATATAGATCAATAATCTACGTGCTTGGCATAGTCCAGGCGATGGATGTCCAAGTGCCTCCGTGAATAACTGCGTGACATCATGGGTGACAACAAACACCGCCGAAAAGACAGTTGATTTATTGCTTGATTTTCTGTCGTCAACCAGGCTCCGCCTATATACATCATGAGTGTTTTTGATTAATAACCATCGGGTTCTTTTGTTAGACCGCATCGCCAGCATTCACGCAGTGCATAGATACGGTCTGTTGTTTCAGATGTCGCACGTATCATGGCCTGTGTGTCTGTTTGTCTGTCGTGCGTTGGTCACACGGGTGAGCTGTGCAAAAACGGCTGAACCGGTAGAGATGCCGTTTAGGGGGACGGGGGATGGGCAAGGAACAGTGTATTATATGAGGGTCCAGATCCCCCACGGGAAGGGGCATTTTTGAGGAGGATATGTGCCGGCCCATCATAACGTACGTACGCACAAGTGCATTGCGCATTGTTTGCCTGCCGCCGCGGGCGAATGTGCCTGCCCAGCGCACGCGGCGGACGGCGAGGGGCGACAAGACGACGATGCAGCCTTTTATCAGATTACTTTGGACACTTGGTCATGGTGTAGTAGGTTGCTTATGACGTCACAACAACCTGTCATGAAAACCGCATCCCTTGGTTGCTGTAGGCGGGGCCTGGATAACGAGCGGGCCGTGGCTGACGATGAAAAAAAAACAGAGTGATAGTCTACTCAGAATTTACTGAGAGGGTCACGTGACGTACAAACTGCCGCCGACGTGGTTTGCTTAAAATCCCTGAAATATCGCAGTCCGTGGCTGAGAGAAATCAGCCGAGCTGTAACGCTGTCCGCCAACCAAACGACATGACATGCGATCTGACGTCACGTGTACGTAGTGACTGACGTCATGTCAGCCGACATTGATCGCTCGGTGCACCAAGACCACACACCGGCTATTATAGGGTCATCCCTCTAGGAGACACCGTTACTGATTGCACTTGTCATATATCTGTCTGTCCAGTGCCAACCCATAATTGAACGAGAAAATGGTCAAAAGCGCAAAATTGACGTGAAGGCAACCCATTTCGCATAGACTCAAACATCGCACAGACTCGCGTGTCAGGTTTTGGTTAATGGTCAAAGTCACAAGGTCAAGAGACTGTCACTGACCTTTCCCTTTCCTTCCATCTTTTACGCCACTTCCTCTCTTTCCTTCTGCCTCCTCTTATCCCTCTCTCAGCCCATCTTCTCCCTGTCTTCCGCCTCCTCAACCCAACAAAATCCGGCCAGCAGTGCCTTAAACCCAAACCAACGGAAATTGGGGATCAAAATTTCGTCTAAACCCAACGACCCAAACCGGTCATCTGACAGCGAATGGGCGTGCTATCTGTCTGGAAGGAGCCGATAACGTTTCGGCCATCGCGGCGGCATCTTTGGTTTGAGGTGGGATTAGTAGTATCCCTGTATCATGTAGGCTGCAGCATGTGTAAGAATTTTAATGTTCACGGTACATTCATAGGAAAATTGAATGTATCTGTGGCATTCAGTTGAATGAAAAGACAGCTTTGAAACGACTGCAACGAGTTCCAATCTTTACATCAAATTATGGCAGAAAAATACCGGCTCTAATCGTTTAATTGTGATCATAGGTGTAAAAACATTTTTTCATTTTTCAATAAAAACACGTTTCTAAGTACTTTTTATTCTTGGATGTTTTTAATTTTTGCAACATTTATATGTAATCAGAGTCGTTGTACGTCATGATGTTAAGTGCTAGTTTAAAATCAACGGCTGTCGTGTTAATTACAAAAAATATTTTACCCTTTTTAGGTAATCATATTTCGCATAACTTCACAATTCACATAGACAAGCACAATTACTATGTACTATAAGAGGCCTGATAAGTCTCTGTAGCTACTTAACTGAGTCTCAAACTGCAAATAACAACTGATGTCGGACATGTTTTTATTCCATGTTTGTTAATGCCCTTTCTTCAAGTATAAAAATATGAATATTTATGTTTTTCTTTATTCCAAAATCTATGTTTTCTACAAGTATGATTGTGATTACTACAACAACGTGCTGTCTTTTTCTTGCTGCTTCCTGAGCACTGGTCCCACATCGTTACATTTGAGACACTGCAGCAGATTCCCGTCGCTTCACGACGCACGGTGCTCCGTCTGCCAGTACTGGTCAGTGAGTGTGTGCTGACCATTAACTGACCACTCAGTACAAACCATTCACTCTTCCCGCTAATCACGGACAATTTACGTTCGTATGCCGAAACTAATGAATATCTGCGGTCCCGATGGGCGACACAATATGCGACACTCACTCCCTGCAATTTCTGTGGGTTGTTACCTCTCAACGTTCTACCTGTGCATGTTCTTTTCCTGTGGCGTTTTTGTGGGGCAACATTTACTTCATGTTTGGAGATGTTGTGGCTGTCCGTTCGTCAGCTTTGGCGCAGTTTGTAAGTACCTAAGAACGTTCCTTAGGCGCAAACGTTGACAATGCGCCGTGGTCGACTAACTTCCAGAGTTCAGTTGCCGCTAAAATTGGTCATGGCTGATGTCCTGCTGCCGACATATGTTTGAGTCGTATTTTAGGTAGCATCCCAGCAATAGCTAGATGCAGCCTATTGCTACAGACGACAATGACGCTGTGTGGTTGGGAAGGTAACCGCACGTCTGGCGTCGCCATGGCCATGCGATGCAGAGTCGATTTTTCCGCCTACGAGCTCAATGCCTAGTAAATAGAGGAGATGCGCACGGCGCCTACTCTGCTGTTGGGAGTATGGCAACCTTTTTGTACGCGCTCGGGTGGTCTCGCGTGCGAGGTCGTATATTCACCGGTGCCTCCGGGCGATGTATGCTCTGCCGCCGGCGACGACGACATCGGCTTTGTCTGCATGCGATGAGCCGAGCTAGCGATGAATGCGTGTCAATGTGCCAGCGAGTGATTGATGCTAAGTTCTGCCTGATGACGTGTCTCACAATGCTGCTGCTGCTGCTGCTGCGCATTGTTGTATCTTGGTGTTTAATTGTCGACCATTTTGTGGTCCATGTATTGCGGTCGGACTGTCGTATGTGTGTTCACGCGGCGAACGAAATGACCTTTGACCTAGATTTTTGGCGCCATGGTTCATCTTGACCGTATCTAGGTCAGATTCACAGGTCAGAGTTCAAAGTCGCAGGAGGACGAAACTGTTCCTTTGATCGGCTGGAAGTGAAACAGTGAAACTGAGACAACGAGATCCGGCAACGTGAAGGAAAAGCAGACCGGAATTGGAAACTAAATAAGTAACAAGCGGCATAGTGGTCGGGGACAGTGGTGGCGGAGCCGTGGGGTTTAGGGGGTCAGCTGACCCAGTGTTAGAGATGGGGTCAATGCTATATCTTTGACCCTCCCTCCCCCAATAATCCGTGAGAGGTCGTAACACTGCTCTTATTGTACAGTACTGAAGTAGGCTGAAGTCACGTGACCATTGACCATTAGCAGTTTTCGCACTACGTATCGTTCACACAAGCCTGAATATTCATGAAATCATGTCCAGCTATGATGCGCACATTTTCTTACCTAAAACTAACCAAAATACAGAGTTTTGACCAAAAAAACAAATTTCCGGCTGTTACCCCCGAATCCCCGCGGCAGGAGGAGCCCCATCCGGCACCCTCTCCGTCCCAGCCCATGCATTCTGACATCCAATATTTTCGACGCCACCGGTCGGTGCGGGTGGGGGATGTTCATTCTGCTGTTCCTCTGTTTCGCTGTTGTGGTTGGTCTAGCTGGTCGACTGTCCCGTGCACTCAGTGACCTCGCGTGCCTGGTTCTTGTTCTTGTTCTTCGTTCCGTTGTTGAATAAACCTGTTGACCTCAAAATGCGACAATATCTCAAGTTTGCCGACGGCATACATGTTCAAGCGGTTCACAGTCCGCCGCGCTGCACTCCAAGCCTCCATATTAAGTGGCCATGTGGGGGGAGCTACCGCTGAATGCATGGTCTGATCAACAATGCACAATGTACCTATATGTTATGGCATGGCCGCTCAAAAATATAGCAATTGATGGTTTGTAGCCTGTATGTCGTAATGACCTTCTTAAGATTCCTAGTGTGATATACTGTCCTTACTCCACTAAGTGTGGGTACGTGTACTCGATCCCCCTAAATCCGCCTCCAGTGTAATAAATAGCCTACGTCAGCTTCTGATGGTCATGAAATATTTTCGGCCGTGTGGAGTCGTGTATGATTAGAAATCACCAACGCAGAGTAATGAAACAAGTACGTCCGTCTTCGGGGACGGCTGTATATCCACATATGCCGATCCTACGTCCACACGCCGACGCCACGCGATTTCACGAACAGCGCATCTCTAGCGCGGCGTTTGGCCCACGCGCTCACTGAACTATAAACGGAACGTCGCTTTGACGTCGGTCAGCCTAGGCCTGCAGGCTAGGGTAGGCTCCCATTCGTCCGATTTTGGGCTTATGGGGGAGCAAAGTTCATCAAAATGACCACTCAGTACAAACCATTCACTCTTCCCGCTAATCAAGGACAATTTACGTTCTTGAGCTGAAGCTAATGATAGGTGACACAATATGCGACACTCACTCCCAGCAATTTCTGTGGATGGTTGCCTCTTAACTTTTTACTTGTGCATGTTCTCTTCCTGTGATCACTGGTCAGTTTGGCGTCGGTTCCCCGGGATCATTCCGCCTCCAAGATGCGCGCGGGTGGTCGGGCGGCCGTGCATCAAAATGGGAGATTCCCTGCCCAGGACGCCGATGAACCGCCGTGCAAAATTTGACGCCGCTAGCTTTATCCTCGGCGGAGAAATCCGTAACCGTACAAACATACAAAATTATAAACAAACAGTAACCGATATATCCACACCTTGCCTATGGGATAATAAATACGTGGCACCTTCGCTCGCTGTCTATCCGGTGTGCGGTTAGCGTTTAGCCGTTTGCGGTAGTTAATCATGATCATGCAGGTCGTCGCAGCCACCTGTGTCACTCATGACTGATGGCTGCGTGCGGTCCCAGCTGCGGTATATATTGTATTATCGATTACGTTTACCGTGTGCTTTGTATAATTAATTACTTCGGCGATAGAAACCGGTGTTACGCAATATACAACTGTTTTCTTCTTAAATTTTGTATACAGTGACTGCATAGCTGATATTGCAGCTTATTTGCGGTGGTAATAATTCGTCATTGACTCATGAATGAATTATGTTGAGATGTTATACACATGAATACAGTTCGTACTTGATGTTCTGGTGTGATTCTTTGTGTAAAACTATCGAACGATGAGTCGTATGTCTCTGCCTGTGAACGTTTTGATAATGTCTTGAAGCTGCAGCTTTGCTTTGTTGCAACTGCGGTCAGCTTTCTTAAATATTTACCTCGCTCCTGATACGGATGCCAAGTATTGTGATTAGTTATACTACGAACCTTAAGAAAGATTACAGTGAATGTAGGCTCTCACCTTGGACCACTAGTCTTTGTTACTGGCCTGCCTAATAGGCCAGTATGTTTTGCTCGCTGGCATCTGTCGTCGTCTGTCGTCGTCTGTAACACTGCTGGCGGGCCGGGGGCTGGCGGACCGGCCGCCTGGCACGCGGGCGGTCGGGTGGCCGACACTCCACGGCGGGTCAGTATTGTTACGACCCGTTAGGGCGACACCTTGTTATACTCACTAATGACTTCAGCTGGTAGTTATACATACACAGATTCATTGATGACCGAACGCTGCAGTTTGAAATCATTCAGAGTGTCATGACTCTGGCATGCAACGTTCACTAGACGCAGTGCTTGAGTAGTCAGCATCTGAATCATATGAACATGAACTGTGCGAAGACTAAGGCGATGGTGTTCGGATCAGTTAGTCAATTACTGTTGCGTCTATGACTGTTGAACGTCTGCCTGTCTACAAGTTTCTTGGCGTCACTATAAACTCGGCTCTTAAACGGGACGACCATGTTACTGCCGTCACTTCCAAGGCGGCAAAACATCTTTTGTTTCTGAAAAAAAAACTTTAAAAACTTGCCGGCGTCTATGCTGAAGACCTTGTATATTACTGCCAAGCTGTCGTCCGGCCAGTCCTTGAATACGCGGGTTGTATGACACTCCAGTCTTACAAAAGATCAAACACAGCCGCATTGTCCAAGTAACATTCCTTACCATTCTATTGAGCGTGTAGAACACTTGAATTACCGTCGTTGCGAGATTAACGTCGCAAACAATGCGGATCTCTGTTCAAGCAAATAGTCGGCGATGCTTTCATGTCGTGCATTTTGCTGCCAACAAAAACGAGGCTCACACCTTATTGACAGGCGTCTATCTGCTATGTCATACCGGTCACTTCATGAGCGAACAACTCGTTTAAAAAACTCGTTTATTTTGTTTGAATTAACTAATTTTCAATAGTTTTTACTTAAGTGATTTGTAACGTTTTAATATTATGTATGTATGGATGTGTGTATGTCTGTTAATCCAGCCTTTGGCTGCCAAAGTTCAAAGAAACCTGTATCAGCGTGTATGTATGTCTGTCTGTCTGTCCGCTCGCGTGTCTCAAAAACCACTCGGCCAAATTTCGCCAAATTTTCTGCACATGTTACCTGTGCCATTGCTGGATCCTCGTCTAACAGTAATTCGATATGTTATGTACTTCCGCTTTTGTGGACGACGTCATGTTTTCATATAATGTAGGACATAGAACAGTGTCAAAGAGGACGCCTATGTTTCGTTCAGTTCGCCAGGTGGCGGCAACTTTCGTCGGGATCACCCGATGGCGGCACCGGGGGCGAAGTTTGTTGTCTCGGACTGCGTCTTGTTTATTTCACAACGTGTATGACTGCATTTCCGCTGCTATTTATAAGGGAACGTGATACTTTGAGTTAATGACTGTACTTAATTCAACACGACAGTGATGATTCACAGTAAATATTGACAGAAAATAATCCCCTCCCATCAGTCAATACAGTACCAGTAAACACACATTAACGTGTTAAAGACACTCGAACGAAATTTGGTTTATAAAGGTAGCTTTATGTGATTGTTTAGAAATTGTCGTAAGCATGTAAAATGTAAGGCTGAAACGTGTAGCTGCTTATGGCAACGTTGTGGCTTATGCTATGGATTGTTCAGGTGGCTCGGTAGTCAGTGAGTTAGGGCGTCGGACTTGTGGCTCAATGGTCGTGAGTTCGATCCCCGGCCGCCGCATTATCGGTCAGTTGGTACTGGGATGGGTGACCGTCTTCGGGCAGGCATACCACCTCAGTATGTAACCAGCCCAGGTGCTAGCCCATGGATGTCAAACCGCCCCTGAAAGGGGGCGTGGTTAGGTCACGTGAACCATTTAAATTTTGGTGGGCACCAACCACACCTCTAGAACGGCTGATCGTCTCAGGTGCTGCCAACTTAGATGGACGGTCAGTGTGGTAAACTGGTGACGGTCTCGGTCACCAGTTTATCACACTGACCGTCGACATCTGTTTACAACACCTGAGGTACTGCGTCGCTCGAGTCTGTTAGCGGCAGCAGAGACTTGTACATGCTAACAACTATTTTTCATGAATCGCATGAAGCTACATTTCTAAACCAAATTTCACCCCGGAGGTGGATTATTAGAGGTAATTTACCTACGTCCAGAGATTCATGTTACGTTAGCTGAATGTGACCAATGGATGTGGCCGTTGTGGCTGTGGCGTGTTTACTGTTGACGCCACGGTCGGCCATCCCAGCAGTTGATTGATGAGATGAATAAGTAAAGCTTTAGTGTGTGTTTGTGTTGATTCACCAAGTGTGTGTGTGTGTTCAGATGCAAGCTCGAACGTGCGCGCGCGAGCTATCAAGGACTACTGCAACTCACTTGACCCGAGTCACATCTCGTTCAGAGAAGGAGACCTTATCACGGTACGACACGCTTCGCGTGAAATCGCTGCGGCCCTTGGGGCTTGGGTTGCACAGCTAGGACTAGGTGCTGAGTGGACGGTGAACGGCGAGAGGTGTGGTTTACAACGCCGCCGACAAAATTGATTTTGGTGCGACCAGTCACCGTGTTACAGTTCAGATGGCGTCTTTGCTGCTGCCATCAGGCCTCTAGAATTGGGTTTACAAAGCGTAGTTTTTAGGTTTTTAAAAACCTTTAAAACCTAAAAAAATTAGGTTTCTAGGTTATCAAATTTGACTATTTTTATTTCATTTTAATTTATTTAAATTAATGAATTAAATTTATTTAAATCTCATATTCAATGAGACGTCATATTATGTGTACACTACCGTGTGAGTCCTATAGGATGCAGATTGCAGATGATTTTGTGTCACACTTTCGTGTTTGGCGACATCGGTCTTAGTTGAAAAAAACTTAAAAACCTATTAAAAAATTTAAAAACCTAGGTTTTTCCAGCCCTGGCTGCCACGCACTTCGCGATGCCCATTCTCTGATTTCACAGTCCACAGCTTGATTTTTATTTGCAAGTTACACGCTCATGAAGCAGAAGATAACAACTTTAACAAGTATGTCAATCTTCCCTTATTGTCGAAATGTACTCTGACCGCGTCGCACGCTGCCTCCTGGTGAGTCACGGTGAATATGCCACCGGGACAGACCGACAGACAGACGGACGGACGCCAGACCGTTACATTATGCTCTCTGCTAGACGCGGCTAGGCCAGCGTAATAATATAGGATGGGATGCGTTGAGAAATGAATAGCTGAATGACAGCCAACTCAAAAACGAAGACACCAAACTCATGACAATTAAGTGTTTTTTTTGTCTGATCTGTAATTGTGTTGTTTTGATTGTATTCTTATTGTTTATTCTTCTACCATATCTGTTTGGTGAATAAAGATACTCAATAACTCCGTCAAATCTCAACCGATGTTCAAAATTCTTTTTACCACTGGAAAGAGAAGGAAATTTCGAACAAATAGGCCTATCATATAAAAATCCCACCACGCCTTACGTATGTTGCCACACTACTTTATTTATAATGACATCGTACATGTGTACACAAGAATAAGAACATTAAAAAAAACAAACAAACACACAGCAGGCAATCAGACTACGACACACACAAAGATTCAATAATAAGATCAATGTCCGCAGCATCTAAAATAGAAAGCTCAGCCTGGTGAGATTTGACACACAACAAATCATAG
>Ga0209363_1002058_pt1 | contig 10288 bp, 13 predicted proteins | sample WorMetexBAHAMAS3_FD_187385 | JGI IMG/M metagenome (GOLD analysis project Ga0209363, IMG submission 187385) | Marine gutless worms symbiont microbial communities from Max Planck institute for Marine Microbiology, Germany - Inanidrilus exumae... | ecosystem: Host-associated > Annelida > Digestive... | reverse complement strand
CCCGTCTTGACGGGTCGTGTGTCAGGGCCTTAAATGCAAAATTAAGCGATATTCGGATGCATGAACTTCGTCGAAAGCTGCTGAGCTAGGCGGCTGCTCGTCTGGCGTAATAATGAAGAAGAAGATGATGATGATGATGATACTGCTATCGTGACTGAGTGCCATGTGTGTCCCGTTATTGCGCGTCATACTGTGTGTAAACGTTTATTAGACGTTTACAAGTTTCCGGTACACGTTTACTAAACTAAACGATAGACGCATCACTACCACACAGCAGCCGTATAGCTGTTGGTGTTGTCTAAATCATGGTTTGGACCGACGACTGAGATTATAGCGCCCTATATGTAAGCATGTATGCGACTCGCCAGCTTCGCTGTTGGCGCTTGGGAGTGGTCGCATATATTTGTTCGGCGGTAAGCGTCGGTGTTCCATCATTGTCCGTAATAGTTATGTAAATATGAAACTCTTTTCTTCTTCCACTCCTGCCCATTGTGTCGCACATGCATGCACGGACATAGACCGAGACTCATATAATAGTACACCGTGGTCTATTTTGGGCTACAACTCCCGTGTTTCTTGTCGGATTCTTAAACTTTTTATATCAATGGAAAGAGGAGTTGGTACAGACAATATCGATAGCTGAAGTTGACCTTCCCAAAGCTCGATTCACACAGAAATAATTCTAAACCCTCGTCGAATGGACAGTGTTGAGTTATGGTGCGTTTCGAACAGATTCAGATAAACTTAAGCGGAACTTCTCGCCACGCCGACTACGCCGTCGCCGCTGAAATCCCACGTCGCCGCTGCCAGTCAAAAATTATCGTTCAGTCAGCGTTCCTGTACAGCTATATGCTAATTACAGCAGCGAAGCAAATGTGATTTCAAATTCTGAAGTACGTTCAGCGGAACAGTACGATATGATACGATACGAGACGGTATATTTACGATCGCTCAAAAGCTGACGGAAGGACCTGCTTAGTCTAGCGAAGGGCACCAAAAACGGAAAAATAAAGGAAAAACAAAAACCGTTTAGCTCAGAAAAAAAGGTCCGGGTGATAAAGCACTTTCAAAACAAGTATGTCGGTCCTTATTGTCCAGCCGAAATGTACGCTGGCCGCGTCGCATGCTGCCTCCTGGTGAGTCACGATAAGTATGCCGACGGGACAGATATACCGAAGAGCAGACGGACTGACGCCAGACCCGGCCATGGTAACAATCAAAGAGATTTTACTTACAGTCGTTTCTACCGAGTCCCGCGGATCTATTTTATGAAATATTCCTCGTAACAAAACTTAGTAGTCGGCGCGCAGCTCAACTATAAAAAATATTTTCTATTGAGGATGAATCTTAGCCACTGCATTTCGCGTGAACGATAGCGCACCCCGGGGCCAGATAATGACATCTCTGCACGATAGTGACAGCGATATAACGCATGCATTTTTCACGACCTGATAATTGTCGCCGTGTCACTGTGTCGTTTCCCATGAAACATAACACAGGAATACATACTGTGCAGATATCCACTGCAATTACTGTGACACTACTTTGTTCAACTACATTCGTTCTTTAACTTGTTTTATATGTTCTATTTCAACTATATGTAAAACTCTGCGCATGTCAGTGTTTAATAAAGAACTACTTACTTTCTTAATGATAGCTAGCTTATGTAGCAAACTCTAGTTTCAGAATCTCATATTCTTTAGTATCAGTTCTGTTACCCGTCAAACGAAACGATGAACCAACTGGCCGATTGCGTACGAGGAACAGATATCCGAATGTACACCAGCGGATGAACCGTTACAAAAACTCTTTTATCCCCTATGCATTGTGCCACTTGCGTCGATGATTGACGTATGTATGTAGGCCTACTGTATTTTGTAACAGAACTGATACTAACTGTAACTGCTCAATGCGTGATTGTATCTTTACTTAATCTAGCCTTTGGCTACCGAAATACAACAAACGTTGTTGTTGTTGTTGTTGTTGTTGTTAAGCCCTTTAAAACGACATCAAGTGACATAAAATCTGATAAAATTTACACGAACTCAACGTACGAAATGCATTGCAAAACAGTACTCTTATGGTAACTGTCTGTGATCTTGCGACATAATCGTCAATATTCTAGTTGTTCATACGCCGAACGCCGCTGCCGTTGACCACGAGTAAGTAAGTAAGTAAGTAAGTAAGTAAGAATATTTATATAGCGCAGAAAATCATACGTCACACTGCGCTGTGATTTCTCAAATACCAAATAAATGATTTTTAAGATATCGCCTAAATTGTCCGAAGCTAGAGATCTGGCGCAGACTTATCGGCAAACCGTTCCACAAACGAGGCCCTGCAACAGCAAAGCTTCTGTCACCAAATCTGTTGTGGGTTCGTGGAACTGTTAGTGTCCTATCAGTATGAGCGCAGAGGGCGACGACCATACTCGGAGACGAGATGAATGTCAGTAGTCGGCGCCCCGCCATCACCGGTCGTAGGAACCCCTATAAGTCTCCCACGCCGTCGCCGACCCTTGTACGAGGTCGCCGGAATCATACAAAGAAACGTCACTGCGGCGCCGAACGATGTTCGTCTTTGCTAGAAGACATGTGCCTTCAGTTTCTGTTTGAAAGCGTTCAGTGACGTACTATTGTCACACAGAGGGGGGGGGCTAAAAATGCAACACCGAAAAAATGTGGGAGCCGAAAATGAAGGACCATATGGCTATCATGCTCGTAATGTTGTTCTCATGCTGTGTATATTACGCTGCATACTATGCGACCAGCTGTTTTCTGCTGGTGACGGAAATTAAATTTTAGCGACCGGGTATACCCGCCCACGGCGTATACCGGTCGCTTCTTGCAATAACTTTTCTCCGGAGGCGCAAATCGTGATAAATTAATTACGAATTTTGCACAAACTAATTTCGTTGCAACTAGGCCTACACTGTGTCCCAAAAACACGTCACTACTTTGGCTTGGTATAACTTCGACCGATTTGATGATATCTCTTTATTAGACAACAAATGACAAACGCAAATGTTGTACCCTAAAATAGCTACACTAGATACAATAAAAACACAATTAGGCCTATTACAGGAAACAAAATAGACATCTGGGAATAAAGGAGTGCTTGCAGAGGTTATTTTGGCATACAGGGAGTGCATAGCAATGTCCTCTGGGACGTAGTAGAAACAGCTGGAAAGTATTTTTGGCAGAAATGTTGTTGTACGGAGAGTACAGGCCATGGGAATGACTGTGAATTGATTCCAACGGTAATAATGAAAACCAGAAATCCCGTAGAGGGTTATTTCGGTAGTGAATTTCAGGCGATGTATAATCATTGCGGAGTTATGGCGGCCTAATGTCGCAAGACGTTAAAATTTTCGAGAAATTTTTGCGTTTTTTTGGAAAAACGACCGCTTACGGTAAAATTTTCAAAATTCTTTTCCGAGTTTTTTTATCGCGATACCAATCGACGTGTTGTGTTTAAATTTCGTGAAATTTGGCCAACGGGAAATCGGTGAAATCGTGCGTTGCTTACCTGACAAAAAATTCGCCTGGCTCTCCAGCTGTTTCTACTGCGCGGATCGCGCCCAAAATCTGCCAGACCCAGCCTCCGACAATGTTCTTAGAGTACTCCAGATTTCATCCAAATCAGTTCACTTTCGGTGAAGTTAGGCCTATATGCCGAAGAATTATGATTATGCTAATATTTTGCTGTCGTAGTTTGCAATTAGCATTTATCATGAATATGCGTAACATTTGTGCGTGATGATGTTATTAAAACTCTTTGTTCTGTATACTTTTAAATTAGTATTTTAGTTCATTGAGACATGTTTAGTCGTATGTGTTGCGACTTGTATGACTATTTACAACTAGGCCTAATACTTTTCATTGTATTATTATATCCTAGTACTTTTAAATTCGCTTATTATACTAAGAGATCGATTTCTTCTTTGATTCTTTATTTGCCACCCTGAGAAGTCTGGTCCTTTAAATTCTGGTCCTGCAGTACCAGAATTTTGGTCCTGCAGGACCAGAATTTAAAGGACCAGACTGCTCAGGGTGGCAAATGAAGAATCAAAGTAGAAATCGACCTCTTAGTATAATAAGCGAGTGCATTTTCAGTCAACCGCCACAGAGCTGCGGCGACCACATGAAATGTTCGATCGTCGACGGGTGATCGTTGTGTGAGAGTTATAGTCAGTGATGTCATCGTAACTCTCGTCGCTGTTAGTCGACGTTATGACGGCGTTATAGTATGAGGACAGCAGTAGCCGACGTAAATAGCCTACACCGGCGGAACCGGATCTGCTCCGGACCCGCAATTAGTCACGATTGCGATGCAAATAATAATAATTCATTCCAACGTGCATCCTTCATGGCTGCCGCGTCACGTCACATTGGCGACTGGTTGGTGCCTTTGCCCATTGCGTTCTGTGGGTTGAAGCTTGATGATGTCGCCGTCAGAGTGGCCGTAGTCTCGCGCCTAGGCCCCAGCCTCTGCATCCCACATATTGTTAATGTGGAGCGCAAGTCGATGCCCGCGGCACCCACAGTTATGTCTGCAAACAGGCACCGGGCAAAGCATCTCGGCACCACGCCTTAAACGACGTGGTTGCAAGGGTGTTTTCTTCAACTGGCGTTCCCGTTGTCAAAGAGTCAGATGGTCTTTGTCGTACAGACGGAAAGCGCCGTAGCGGGATGACTTTGATCCCATGGAAAGCTGGCAAGCCAGTTGTATGGGACGTGACAGCACATTGTGCAACGGCTTACATTGACTGCACCCGCTGCAGCCGAAATCGCTTCTACGCACAAGACAATTAACTGCCAGCCGATATTTTTAATGTGGTTACTGTCCCTGATTTTGCTGCAAAGCTTCGCTTGTGCGATTTAAGTCAATATTTGTTATAGGCTGTGTATATCTGTATAAATTCCTTTTTTTATTTTTTAAGGTATAGACTTAGGCCTAAGTGTACGCGTACCTGTCTATACCTTCACGTGCACTTACTTTTACAAACTGCAAGTAGCACAACTAGTGTCGGACATGTTTTTAATTGTTTTTAACGTTTCATTGAAGTATAACGGACATGTTCTTTGTTTTTATTCCAAAATGTATGTTTTTACAACTATGCACAAGAACAGTGTAAGGCGATGAATATCTCGATCTCGCTGTGAATGATTCGAGCAGCGGTCGAAGAGCAGACTGTAACTTGTCCACGAGAACACCGACCAGCACTGTGCACTGCAGCGACAGTCAAAGCATGGACGAGTCACTCAGCAGTGAATGGTTGTATGGAAGAGAATGATGCCAGCTGAATCATATCCACGACAGACACTTGGTCGGAGAGAGAGGGAGAGAGCACGTCTGCGTCATTTGGCAGCTGCAGCTGCCAAATCTACACGGCATATGTGTCATCAGCTGCAACAGATGGGTGACTCGAAGCGGAAAAAGCATCGATCCGAGAACTGACTCGCTGAAGAACTCTGCAGTCGGCGCACGGATGGATTCCGATGGTGGCAAAGTGGAAAACGGACTTATGCCCTCTGGATAGAATGCCATTTGGATATAATACTGCCGGGACAGCATTTCCACCGAACGTAATACCGTCCAAGGCAGAACGAAATGCTCTTTATCTGATAAAAAGAGGTGTGGATATTGCATCGTCTCCGAAAAAGGTGCCACTGTATTCTTGCCAAATGCTGACTGGTTTTCAATATTTTGTCACAGACAGACAGCGCAGTGATTTTGTAATAAAGTGATAATTAAAGATCCAATCACATTATAGTACACTATTGCCCAGGGAAATATTTGTGCTCAAAAATCGCCATGCTCCGGAACTGAGTGAAGCGAATTGCCATGCACGACTCAACCATTCTAAACAGTTGTCGAAAAATATTCGTGCCAGTGATGTTAGCATCATCTATAGCTTAGCTCACTGACGTAAACGATATTTACAGTGGCCACGCCGAAAACAAACCTACAGAATGAGACCGATTGTACTCACCTGCAGCGACCAAGAAAAAAGATGTCGCAACAAAACGCCTGCGTTCACGATCGATGCTGACTGCCGGCATCAAGAGTGGTCAACGATACACCAGTTTGATCGATCCTGAGTCACACTCATTAACGCCTATTATTGCAACGTGTTGCTCTTACAACAATTTCTGCCTGCCACAAGTCAGTTATTCGGTGAATGATTCATCTTTCGGCAGTGCTTGACACCATCAACTTTCTTGCTCTTATCTTCGCCAGATGCTGACCGATTTTAAAAATCTCTTTCAAAGCAAACTCAAGAGCAAGTGTTAATAAAGTGGTAGTCAAATATACAACGTCATCGTAAGCACGTCGGTACACCGCCTTGTGATTTGTCGTTCATCACATTTTAGATTGTAGCTGGCTGGTGGGATATTTAATTGTCGATTAACTAGAAACCTTTTTACTGCGAAGTCTTATACGCTGAAACAATTTTGAATATCGGCCAACATTTGAGAAAATTAGTGGCATGAGTATAAGGGCACCATTCCTCGGGCACTGCATAGAATAAAAGTACGGAAGCGTCACGTGAGTGTTTCCACCCGTTGCCATGACGACGCCAGGTTCCCGAACCTCAAGTAACAGCAACTGTCAAAAAGGTGAACTACATTGAGTCTCAAAAAACGAAACTGCTTTGGCCTGCTATAACTTTGACTTACATCAACCGATTTTGATAGTTTTTGGCAGGAATGTTACCGAGAGAGCAGGCAGTCAAATTATGATTTATTTTTTCACTTCACTGAAGTAATGCTTCTGCACTATATACCTGGTAAAACACAGAAACACGAAAATTGCATCTATTCGCTTAAATGTTGTATTACTGTTTTTCCAGAGTTCAACCAGTCACTGAATGATTTCTTCAATTTTATTAATTCGCAACTCATATTTACGCAGCTGTAGACTCCCTAAATCTTGTAATGAATTGAGTTCAGTTCTGGCCTGTTGGAGTCTTAGCTCAGGAGAAATGAAGTTGAGAGTTATGCGTAGTAGCTGTTGAACTGTGTTATTCGCACCATGCACTGGTGCATGTATGAGCTGTGTTGCTGAAAGGTAAATAATATTGTCGTCGACAACGAGTTTCATAACAGCTAACATTTGTTGAGATACTAAGATATTCCGCCAATACCGTCCATTAACTTTTCACGTCAGGCTCGACTAAGAACAACTCCCGCTTTTGACACAGCGATCGACATCACGACAGACTTGGTAAACGATGAGTGTGTGATAACAGACGGTAGCAATGCTATACTCCCGTCCTAAGTTCTGTTTGATGCATACGGATGATTCTTGCGCGAGTGAAGGGTGGTTCAGCCATGACCAAATGATAATATGAACGTGTTTTGTGTGTCTGTTGGCAAAACAACATTTGGCGTTTAAGTGAAAAGACGCAATTGTCGGTTTTCTGTTTCCCAGGTAGTGCAGAAGCATTAGTTAGGTGAGGTGGAAAAATAAAGTACAATTTTACTGCTTACTTTCCTAGCAACATTTCTGCAAAAAATATCAAAATCTTACTATGTTTGTCGAAGTTACAGCAAGCCAAATTAGTGTCGTTTTTTTGAGAAACAGTGTAGTTCAAAGGCATGACACGAAAGTCGGTATTTTACGGGCTGACGTTATGTCTGGGTGACAAACATGACGTTGAAAGGGCAATGTGTCCCGGTTTCGGCGAATTGATCGCAATTACCGTAAGCGGACATGCTGTACGCGGCAGCCACTTGATCACCGTTGGACCGTAGGATGTGCTCAGTCTGTACAGGAGTCAACGATGTCGAACGCTGTCGTGGAGTCATCACCGACGGCATGTTCCAACTTGTTACCGCGCGACTGACGAAGAACACCGTATACATCATGACAGTTGTACAAGTCACTAGTCTGGTCTTTACGATCAAGCACAACTACAAGTCCAACTTAGAATCCGTGATCACAGTGCAAATATTAATGAAATGAGCGTGCACTAAGGCCTACTTACGATCAGTTCACAAGCATGTATATTACAATACATTACAGACAACATTAAAGTCATAGTTTGTTTCTATAGTTCACAGTGTTGAAGCAATCAGAATGAATCGCTTACTTTTAGTCTCTAAATCTATGACACGACGGTAAACGAAATCCTCGGTTACAATCATCAGTGATGTAGTCTAATTTATCGAGTCCACAGTACCGGATTTCCACATATTAGGTACTGGCCGTTACTTACTTTCTCTTTCAGTTTCCGCAGTTTAGTTAGTGACGCCCCTCAGTAGGTGTAGCGATAAACAACGAATGCAAGAAAATGTCCATAACAACCAGAAAAATGCTTTTCAGGATGTCGGGCCTCACCCCTAAATGGGATGGCTGAATTTGCAGTACTGGAAATTGCAGGACTGGAAATTGACAGAACATTGCAGGGGTGGACAATGCAGGACTGGAATTCGACGGACTGGAAATTGACGGACTGGACAATAGAAAGGTTTTAATCATCAGTTAATCATATAAAATCAGTTTAAGCATAGTGTATTAAAAGCTAATACTATATCATATCACAATGTTCCTGTGTCCCAGCTCTAGTTCATGCAAATACGCGCATAACCATATGTATGCTCGAGCGGCACACCGGGCAGTTACCGCCCACGTCTGCCACGGTACGTGCACATCTTTCGCAAAATCTTGAGTTTCGGACGCCGGATCCGGAGACCGTTACGTATACGAGCCACATCGCTCATGTTATCCACTGTAGGCCTAGTGTTCTGCAGATGACCAAGGAACGCGTACAGATTAGGGTGCAACACTTTAATGCGGCGGCGGAGTGTAGCGTGATAACTCTCGAGCACATTGTTTAATTTAATTCTGCTACAACGGACTGAGAGGCGCATACGACAATTTCCGTTCTATAAGTTTCGGACCAGCTGCCCCACGGACTAGTGAACCGTCATAGGCCTACTGTCTATCGTATTAACGGCAGAGACCGTGCGATTGAAGACGACACTGCAGCTGTCGGAGCGGCGGATTACAAGAAGTAGGTGGCGTGTCTCCCAAGCAACGATGAGCCTATCCATCACTGGCTCAATACGATACGATACGATACAGTATAGGCTATTTACGTGCACTCAAAAGTCGAAGAGATGGTTAGCCTAATCTAGCGCACGGCACAGAAACGAAAGAATAAAAAACTAAAAACAATAATTTAGCCCCGTGCGGATCTGACGGTCGACTCTTCACAACTGACGTTTCTGCCAAGTTCAAAGTCACATGACACAAAAAACTAGGACAAAATTACAATAATCCGGCCCGATCGAATTAAGATATAGTGCCCAAGTTTAAGAATCAGTGGTCAATTGCCAGCTCCCATTGTAAATGGCGGAGGAGATACCTTTTGTAAATGTAACGATTTCTAACTTTCAAGGGCTCGTGACTTTGAGCTTGACCTTGATTCAGGTCATACTGCCTACCGTCGTGCATCACTCATCGACCTCTATACCTACGTGCTAAATTTCACTGAAATCGAAGAAACTTTTTGTGGACGTACGTACGTACTGAGCTTCTGATCAAAATTCGACTCGACGAACCAGATTTCCTTACACTGTCAGTTGATTTTCCCGTTAAATATAAGCTGAAAATCCGACAATTTATTTCCTGTCTATTTGACCAAATGACCTACCAAGTGTGTCGATCACATATTCATCCCGACGACTACTATTTCCGTCAAGTTTAAAGGTGATGCAACCATTCGTTACCTAGTTGTCTCTTTTTTGCTGCTGATACGTTGCATGACCCTTTGACCTTGAACGCTGGTCATAGTCATAGGTTACTGTGCTAGCCCAGCGCAGCAGCGTTCGACTGTGACGCTCATGACAGGCGGTAGTCCATCTCTGATCACAGAGGTGTAGTTATTGGTCCGCTGCAGTTGTTCCTAACAGGCAGATCACATCGAGTTTCGAGCGATGGTTGTCCGTGAGATACCGGTATGCCAGTTCTGTTTGGCGTTCCATGGGGCTCTGGGGTTGAGACGTCTACGATACGATATGATACGATACGGTAGATTAACGTGCGCTCAAAATAGCTGACGAGATGGCCAGCTTAATCTAGCGCACGGCACAGAAACGAAAAATAAGGAAAAACAAAAACCGAGTAGCTCAGGAAAAAATGGTCCGGGCAATAATCCGTGAAGGCAGTCCGGCAGGAAGACGTTGCCTCTATGGTCTTGACTGTTATTCCTATGCGGATGATATGCGGGTGTCACTGACCAAGTATTCCTGTGTAACTAAATAGCATTGTATAGGAC
>Ga0209363_1002057_pt1 | contig 10289 bp, 6 predicted proteins | sample WorMetexBAHAMAS3_FD_187385 | JGI IMG/M metagenome (GOLD analysis project Ga0209363, IMG submission 187385) | Marine gutless worms symbiont microbial communities from Max Planck institute for Marine Microbiology, Germany - Inanidrilus exumae... | ecosystem: Host-associated > Annelida > Digestive... | reverse complement strand
ACAAATTTCAGGGGAATAGGGCGTCGCCCACCAACGGTTATTGGCGTCAGAAAACTAAAGCCCTGGGCTATAAATAGAGTTATAGTGGTGCTGTTTGCGTGATCCTAGGTTTAGCCATCTTAGTAGAACACCCAACTTGTGTCAGACGGACGGACAGACAAACACACGATGATGGCAAGTAACACGCTAGCATAGCGCCGTGCGGGTAAAAACTAAAGACTCGGTTAGTCTGCAGTCCTTCAAGGAAGTAGGAGTCCTCGGATAACAACTGAAGCCTAAATAAATAACTTAAATACGACAGCAAAATAAGTTTTTTGTATTAATCGGTAATCGCCCGATAATCGGACGACTGTTAGGCGCCGATTATCGGCCGACCGATAATGGGCCAGAGCCTTATCGGTGCATCTCTATAGTTCATTATATACAGACAACTGACCACCATGCAAAATAACATCAATGACGTAAGACCATAGACTAAATGTCAGGAGGAATCCTTGCCTTGTAAGCCAAAAGTTCACTTGGAGAGAGGAATGACTGAGACGAGATGTGATGAGCATGAGAAGGCAACGTCCGCAGCACTGCAATGCAGACCTTGTCGACAATGCATCTGTTGACTCGAGCCAGTTCCAGCGAGCTCTGTGCGCCAGCAGTCAGACATGGGCCACTGCCAGCAGAGTCTTCCATGACTACACGAGACTGCAATGCTTCCAGCGTTCTGAACAACCATATCGCAAGCATCACACCAAAGTAATGTGCACTAGTGCATTCCGATTCACAATTTGAATCAATTCGCCGATTCATATCACGTGAATCGATTCGTTTTCACAAAAAAATCGGCTGTTCGATTCAACCTTCAAGTTATTGTTCGAGTCTGCAGTCTGCGTTAGTTGTCCAGTGTTGGTATCTCCACATTTCAGCTATTTAGTATTTACTCTGTTCAGAGTGTCACGTTTATACAATATACAACACTACACCCTACACCCTGCACAATGTAATATAGAATCTGCACTCAAATGATTATCATACTTACAAACAACAATGACTCAGTAGTCAACCATCATGCTAATTATAACTTGTAACTCATATCAAAGATTACCGCCGGAAGCAAAACTGGGTTGGTATCGCAGTAATAATGTCGAGAGCGGCAAAGTCACCAAGAAAAGAGCCGCACGACTGGCGTGAGAGTGTCATCAGGGCTGAAGATCTTGGAGAGGTGGCAGCTATAGCCCCCTTCCCACCAGCAAGGTGTTTGGGGAGTGCTGTAAACATCTACAGTGGGTCCGGGGCAGAGCTCAGGACTCTCAACAATTTTTCTGTATTTTGAGGTGTCCGGGCGGCTTATTCTGCTACGTTGTTAAGGTTGGAAGTAGTGTTTGTGACTCAGAATCATATCCTGTGTCACTCAAGCCAGTCAAACCTAAGCGTATGCTTTTTGTAACTTTAGGCTTATGTGGGATTTGGCAGGATTGACGTGAAAACTTACGATACATAATACTTGAGTAACGAGTAACTGGAGTTGAAACGAAAAGCAGCTTGATGCTAGGACGTTAGGGAGCCAACTAAAAGTAAGTAAGCAGGTTAGAAATTTGGTTACAGTAATTTGGTTGTTGCTTTTATAAGAAAAGTCAGAATGTGACTGTTGTACTGAAACTCAAAAATAGCATTTTCATCACTGCTAGGTTGTATGTCATTCGTGTTCATGGAACCAAAAATGATAAATGGATAATGGACTAAAATTTTTATTGGTATGGCATCGCAATACCACATCTTGGATTGGTATATTGTGGTTGCCATACCTATTATACTGCTTCCAGCACGACTGATATTGTCAAAATATGTGAATGTCAGAGTACAAGCATTCAGTGCACTGAATACTGTTGAATCAAATCTAATCGAAAATTGATTCATTTGAGCAAATCAAATCGAAATCTATTTCCCTAAATCGTTGAAAGTCCCACAGATGAGGACTCGTGTTTGCGACTCGGAATTGTATCCTATGTCATTCAAGCCAGTCAAAACTTAAGCGTATGCTATGCTTTTTGTAGCTTTAAGGCCGACTTGGGATTTGCAGGATTGACGTGAGAACTTAATAGTTAAGTAATTTGCATTGAAACAAAAAGCAGATCAAGATTAGGACGTTAGGTATCTGACTAAAAGCCAGTTTAAAAATTTGGCTTCAGTAGTTTCTCAAAAATTACAAAAAAATCGTTTGATTGTCGTCGAAGTTATAGCAAGCCAAAGCTGTGTCGTTTTTTGGGGGGACAGTGTAGTAGCAATATGGTATGGTATTGCAGGGTTTAATGTCCCACTCGACACATTATTTATAGGTCATTTCGGAGACGATTTTACAGGTCAGATGACCCAACCAACAGTGTAATAGCACTGAAGGATGATAGTCAAGGGCCAATCCCACAAGCTCAGCACACAAAAAGGTAAAGAAAAGGATGTAATTAAAAACGTTTTCTACATATAGCACCAAGTACACCGAAGACACAGAGGCGCTCGGAAGACATAAGCCAAGCAAGATCAAAGCCTGATCCAGTCGACCGTGTACGAACGCTCATTATATACAGTAGGTGTGCATATGATGTGCACAATTATGATGCACAACAGCACAGAGCTGGTCAAATAATTCCCCTCTTACCCTCCAGACAACCACCATACCTCAGACGTTGTCTGTTGGAGGGGGGGGTGTAGTAGCAGTAATAATAGTTTCAGTACTAAGCCAAGAGACTGGCTGGGAAGAACATCTCCAAAAAATGAACTATTTTGTGTCGAGTGAGACATAAAACCTTAACTCAATTACAATACAATAACAGTAGTAGATGTAAAAATTCACACAGCAAACGGACTATGACTTGGTAGAAAAAATGCAAAGAGGAAGCAGCAGCATCAGCAATGTCAGTAGATAGAGAACGCGCGTGTGTGTGTGTGCGTGCATGAGCCGAGTTGAGATAGTAAGATACCCCACCAATATTGTCCACTGACTTTTCACTTCAGGCTCAAAAACAGAACAATTCCCACTTTTGACACAGCAAACAACATCATGACAGATTTGGTAAATGATGAGTATCTGCGTGGTAACAAACATTAGCATGCCATACTTTCTGGGTTTTGTTTGGTGCACATGGTTAATTCTTGTGCAAATGAAGGGTAGTTCAGCTGTGATCAAGTAATAATATGAATGTGTTTTGTGTGTCTGTTGGCAAAACAACATTCAGTATTTAAGTGAAAAGACGCAATTTTCCGCTTTCTGTTTCCACAGTTAGCACAGAAGCATTAGTTACGTGAGGTGAGAAAATAAAGTACAATGTTTGTCGAAGTCACAGCAAGCCAAAGCTGTGTCGTTTTGGGGGGAACAGTGTAGCAGTAATGGTAGTAATAGTAATAGTAATAGTTTCAGTATTACGCCAAGAAACTGGCTGGGAAGATCGTCTCCGAAAAATGACCTATTTTGTGTCAAGTGAGACGTAAAACGGTAAAACCTTAACTCAGTTACAATAACAGTAGTAGCAGTAGTCCACACAGCAAACGGACTATGATTTGGTACAAAAATATGCAAAGAGGAAGCAGCAGCATCAGTAGACAGACAACATACGTGTGCGTGTGCATGAGCAGAGTGTGCATCTCGTGGCTGTCAGCAAGCATCTGCCTCACAGCTGCAACCGCTTCACTGTACGCAGCACTCAGCTGCCGCAGCTCCATCCTCAACTGGTCTTCAAGCAGTCTGTACACACATGGCAGTAATGAAGCTAGATATGCCAGCTCTAAGCAATACGCATAATTTAAACAAATGATAGATACAGAAGTGCACAAAACACACCAAAAGCTGATGGGTGACAAGCTCAATGTATTCAGAAAACACCAAAAACAAAAATCACTAAAAAAACTTGTTTAAAACATAGAGTTTGAACCGATCTTGGTATTGATACTGAACCATTACTGGTCCACTCTGGATAGTATGAGTGCTGGTCTGTTTTGTAGATCGGCGCCAATTTTAACAATAATCAGCGATGACGTCGCCCTTGGTGGTCCATGTGAACGGCGATGTATGCTCAGGGTATGTCCATCCAGCGTACCGTGGCCAGCGCGGAGCGTGTGATGTGTGTGTGGGAAGTATGCTTAGTAAGGAGCAGACCTGCTGGCGATAGACTTGACTGCTGATCAAAAACCAAATGTCGCATGACATAACACCATACGCACTGCATTAGGTTAACAGCATTTAGGCCTATAGTCTAAGCCTAGTCATCACAACTGCGTAGAGACAAACAGTGGCGTCAGTCCGAAACTTGGCACATGTCTAGCATCAAAAGTTCGGCATCCTGCGCCAACTGCACTAAAATAATAGCTGTCGTCACACTAACATCACTTGGCAGACGTTGCCGATGACGGCATCCAAATCGTCCGACTTTGGGCCTCAGGTGTAAGGGTTGTGCGCTGTATGCGGACATAATGGGGGAAGCAGGGATTAACGATAAAGAGTGACATGAGCGTAACCCACGGCATGACGATACGATACGATAGATTAACGTGTGCTCAAAAGCTGACGGGATGGCCAGCTTAATCTAGCGCACGGCCCAGAAACAAAGAATAGGAAAAAATAAAATCAAAAACAGAGCTCAGAAGAAACGGTACAGCCAAAGATCTGTGGAGGCAGTCCGTGAGGAAGAAGTGAAACTATGGGATAGGATTTGTGAAAGAAGTAGGTTTTAAGCCGGGGGTGAAAGAGAGATGTACAGAGTGGTGAACATCTTCTCCTTCTCGTCCCATCACTCCACCGTTATGTTGCCGTGCCGCTGTTGAGCACCACATGACTGCCCGCCCGTCCTTCTGTCCTAAGCCACACCCCTGACCAAACAAACGACCTCTGACAATCAGGTTTTAAAATATAGATACGACGGGTATAACAATTGTCAGTAGTCATATTGGACACATGCTTTTCCAGAAAATCAACTGCTCAGATAAGAATGGAGAAAAAAGACAGTGCAAAAGCACTGAAGGGAATTCACAGCACTGACCACAACATGGGTAAATCACTGGTCCCATCCTTTCTTGATCCACTAGCTACTGCGGATAGCAGATGTCATCATGACAAACTCCTTTATATTGCTATCCAACACCAGTGCACAAGAAAAATTTACAAACATTTGTCCAATAACAGTATCAACACACTTTCATGTACGGCACATGACAAATGTGATTATAAATACAGCAAAAAGAAGTATCGTAACATAACTGCTGGTGCCATTCTGTCTGTCAATAGTATTATTCAAAGTTGTAGATTTATTTTCATGAAATTTTGGTAGCAGGTTGGCATCATACAAAGAACAGTTAATTACATTTTGGCTGTGATCCAGATTCTGGATACAGCAATTTTTTTCACAGATACTCGTTGGTGGGACACACACTACCACACTTTACTGGCATTCACTAGGTGGCAATACCAAATGCTTGCACAGTGTTTTAAAGTTATTACTTAATTATCATACATGCTTACGGACCTGCTTGCCTTGTACTTGGAATGCCATATGTCTGCCTGTATTGTCAACTTATCAAGGTCTTCATAGTCTTCAAGTAACTTCTTAGTATAGTCATCAATTTCATTTGCAAGTTGAATCTTGGTCCTACAACAGATGCAAAACATCAGCATAGATGTTTCCAATAAACTATGTTCATATTGTTGTAATTCTCTTTACAACCATTAAATTTGCATGCCTAAATCAGCTGCTTTGATAGTCGCAAATCTGCTACACAAATCAGTAAAAAATCACTAAGAACTGACTACCACTATAGTAGTAGTAGTAGTAGTAGTAGTAGTAGTAGTAGTAGTAGTAGTAGTAGTAGAACGTACTGATTAACGTGGCATAAGCTAGGTAACGTAGCTTCTAGGACACGGTACAAAAATATGAGACCATAACTGACTAGACAGTCCTTGCAGAAAATCGCGATCTTACGGGTCGCATTTTCCCGCAATTTTCACATTTTGTCGCAAGTTCGCAATTTTGGCTGTGCCCAGCAAACTGCTGCAAATTTTTGTAAGTTTCCACAATTTTTGGCATTCTGCCACATTTTTGCTGAAACAATAGACGTATGTCGAATCTTACCAGTGTGTTTCAAGCACTAAATTCACCTTGTACACACAGAACAAAACATCGTGCTTTAATCGCGCAAAATTGCGTTCTATTGTAACTGTGTCTCTATCTTGCCCCGTTTCCAAGATATCATCAGTTATTTCTTAAAATTAAAAGAGGTCACGTGACACATCACTTTTGGAGGTAATATATCATGCGTGCACTAGCACTCCCCTGTATCAATCAGCACACGATATTTGAAGTGCCTAGATTCAGCAATTCCAAAGATATAATTAGGCAAAATTTTAAAAATGGGTCACATGACCTTGACTACGTGGAAGAACGTTGATAATCGGTTACCGAATTTATGATTGAAAGTCGTGTTTTTTGACTTACAGTGTAGATGAATTTGCAATTGGCATGAGGTGTCACATGGTCTCTGTCAAATGAATGAGCTTCTTGGAGTTCTTGCAAATTTCTCTGAATGTCCACAAAAGCGCAAAGCAAATACAATTCGGAATTCCGTTTGATCTATCATCATAATTAATTTCGGTGCAAATAAGTCAGCTGCCTCAATTTCAAATATTCAGAGTATCATAATTTTCCTAGTTTTTTGTCAGAAGAGCCTGCAGAGTCAGAGATAAAAGAGGAAGAAAACTGCCATCAACAGTTGTATGATATTCAGTAATAACACAGATTAAAAGTTGCTTTCTGAAGACCTGACAAGTGCATCCACTTTGTGTTGAAGATCATCACCAATTGATGCAACAAGCAATTTCTTCAAGTCGGCATTTACCTGTAAATAGGAACAACCAACTACATTTGCTAAATGTAACACGGTGTGATTGAATGTGGCAATTAACAATATAACCGATGTTTAACAATATATTTGCCATTTTGTTATGCATTCAGTCTGCAAACCAGACCATAGAAAACTGCTTCTTTATTTGCACCATCTACAGTTCCTGTCCAGTGAATCACAGTATGCAGTTTCACACCAGTACTACACACAAGCGCTCATCAGGAGACGAGACAGCGAACGTTAACCTTTTTATGATGATATCGCACAAGTAATTCAAAATACCAAAAAAGATAACCTACTTCGTTTAGTAAATTAAATGTTAGGCAAGTACTGCACATCAAGTGTTGCTATATGCAACAGCTGTTTCCTTGGGCCCACCAGAGTCGTCTACGCAAACGGCATCTCAATCGCTTCATCCGTTTTTGCAGGGCTCACTAGGTGACAGACCGACTGACAGACCGATAGACCACACTATACATTCGATAGGCTGAGCGCACAGTGGAGAAGGCAAATTCTGTTATCGTCTAGGCTACAACAAGTATTTATTGGAGTAGTCGACTCGACATATCAGATCAACTTCAGCAACCAGCAGCTATATTCAGCTGTAAGACCAGACAGGACTGACGGTTGCAGTGTATGGAGACACAATACACCATAACCTCGAAGAGAGCGTTTCCCACCAGTGTACTCGACAGGTGACAGTTTGTGTTATTTTGTTTATGTTTATACGCTTAATGTAAATTATTAAAAATAAAAAACGTAAAGTAAAAATTCAGCGGCTCCTGTGGGATTCGAACCCGAGATCCTTGCGGTATGCTACTAAAACATGGGGCCGCGTCTTACGTTACACAGCCATCTGCACATTGGTTTAAAGCTGTTGATATACGCTTATTATAGTTCCAATCGTCCAAATTGTTGATTCTTGTTGTAGTTCATTTTGAGACTAATGTTGATCTAGTTACTCACAATTATAAAAGTACTAAATCGCGCAAAATTACATGCACAATTAAGAATTCATGTAAAGAAATCGGTAACATAATTACGACAGCATCGCTGCCTGGCGAACGCCAAGACCCAAATACACCAGTAAGTAATAAAATACAGATGGAAATTTGAGTGACACTTCTATGATTCTAAACTGTCAATATCATGTGTATCGTGTCATCATAAGTGATATATCGCTAAAAGCTAGATGCTTTGGGCTACATTTCTGTCGCAGACAGTTTACGTTTCTCTTCAATCACTGCCGAGTTCAATAAAATAACGGAAAATATGGGCCATTTAGCCGTTCAAGGTCATTCAAGGCCACCGATTTTGGTATCAAACGAAGACTTCCTATTAGTGACTAATACCAACTTACCTCCTATCTTGCACCGTTTCGGAAATACAGCATTCCAAATGTCAAAAATTGCTATATTTGGCTACACCTCTTGCATTTAAACCCCCCAACAGAGGGTTCCCCTGGGACGATCCGTGGATGTCAACAGATGGCCAAGGTACCAAAAAAATTGCGGAAAATTTTGAACCGGCTGAGTAGGTTGCACGAACATTACAGAGACACACAGACAGACGAGACGGACTGGCGATAGCATATAGCAAACGTGAACATGAGTTCACGTTCGCTAATAATAATTTACAATAATCAAACTAGTGAAATCCAGTTAGAGATACAGAACATAAACAGTATATAACTCACACCACTCTGCAGTAAAATATGACTAGCATACGTCAGGTGCATACAAAATCCCCACACCACAACTCACTTCAGTACTTCAATCAATCAACCTGTGCAGCATGAAGCCAAATTCTACCAGTTCTAATTAATCTCATACCCAAGACTTTGGTCTCCTGCAAGTGGTATATAATGTTAAGGTTGCTGGTAATAATTTAAACAGATGTTGATCTTACCACAAAAAACTTTCTATGTTTCATTACCAGAGTGATTAACCAGTCATCGGATTGCAAACTGTCAGAAGCATCAATAACAACTATCAAAGGTTCACCTTCGACTGAATGACCAGCTGTTCCCGCAAACTCATCACTTCAGTTTCAAGGATTTCAACATTTCCAGAAGTGGATGATGTGTTTAAAGTATTTTCCTCATTCAATAATGTTCCGTGAAACAGTCCAGTTGCAGAGTCATCTTCTACTACGTCACTTAGTGAGGCCGTTGTTGACAAGTCTCCCATATGAAAAGACTTTGACATTTGTGCAGGTTCTGTATAAAAAGGATGAGCATCATTGGTTATACATTCCGCCATAGCAGATTTAATAACATGACATCCATTGTCGGCAGCAGCAACAGAAACGTGTCCTTGAGTAAACAATGAAGACTGTGAGGCATCGTACGGTACAGCTGGAGAAATGTCACCCAGCTCACCACTTCTTGATGACACAGGTTTCTGCTTCCTTTCTTTTGATTTGGCAGCAATTCTGAGACCACCATGTGCTGCTGTGGATGCACTGAAAGGCACAGCTGAATGGCATACATCATGACCAACAGCACCTTTACTTGGTTCGTGTGGTACATGACCAACTGAACTTTTTTTCACAACAAATGTAGAACAAGTACTAGGCCGGATCAGTACTCGATCGGCATCATGAAGAAGCTGCTTGTTCTGGTTTGCCATGCCAGATCACAATCTTGAACAACACAAATATAAACATTGTCAAAATATTTAATTTACTTATTGCTTCAGGGAAACCAAAGTTCTGGAAATTAATCATACTTTTAGAACTTAATTAACACACTGGCCCATTGCCTGCTCTTGGTGTATCAGCATTAGCTTGCACGTTGAACTGCAACTCATAACAATAAATGATATGCTTTATGTTACAACTGATCTAAGAACCAAATACTATATACATACATTTAGTGCTGTAATGATTCTAGTTATTTAATAAATGATTGATTTTGATAGATCTTTTGGAAAAAATCTCCCATTTGATTCGATTTTTCGACGGCATGAGTGGCGCGTCTCCCACATGTACATCATTATATCGGTCCTTTGGCTGTCAGCTGTGAATATTGGTTTATTAGCAGCAACACACTGAGCCTGCTCAACATTGCCTGTACTCACTGATTGGCTGCACAGCTGCATGGATTGCCTGCACTCTTACAGTCGCTGGACAAAACTATTTGGGCAAACGACAATCAGAGGAAAGGCAGCTAATAAAGCGTTTCATAAAGTGTACAAGTCTAAACATGAACAAGACTGACTGGCACACCATGCTGCCAGGAGAGCTCTCAAGAAAAAATTATGCCGAAACAAGCGTGAATCCTGGCAAAACTTCTGTGCTAAAACAGAAGGCATCTCGGAAATATCAAGGGTGTATAAGCTCCTTGATAAAGCCAACACTGCCCCACTTAGAATGCTTAAACTACCCAGTGGCCAGTGGACAAATACACTGGAAGA
>Ga0209363_1002056_pt1 | contig 10289 bp, 7 predicted proteins | sample WorMetexBAHAMAS3_FD_187385 | JGI IMG/M metagenome (GOLD analysis project Ga0209363, IMG submission 187385) | Marine gutless worms symbiont microbial communities from Max Planck institute for Marine Microbiology, Germany - Inanidrilus exumae... | ecosystem: Host-associated > Annelida > Digestive... | reverse complement strand
TGAACCGTGTACGTTACCCCTAAGTCCCCCAAAGGGTGGCACAAAAACGCGATATCGCTGTTTGTGCCAGTAAAATTCAACATCTCTCGAAAAAAGTCTGCTACAAAGTTTCTTTGTGTGAAAACTTTTAGCGGCAAAGTTGTAGCTACATCATTCCCCTATCCAACGGTCCATAGATCGATTGCGGGTGACGTCCCCATCTACCTGAAATTGGCGTTCAAAGTGACCTACCCCTTCAGAAAAGCTTTTGTTTATTTGCGCTTCAACAATGACAGCTAGCACGGATACTTTCTGCGACAGAAATTTAGCCCAAAGAATCTAGTTTCAGCAATATATCACTTATGGCGATATTTGCAGGGAATCACCCCCAGCGAGGGCGTTAAAATGACGAACTACCGATTGCGAGGTTGAATTTGCACAGAATGCTGTTCATTACTGATTGCATATGGGGCGTGGCTTTAGCGTGGCTAAAGCCACACCCCTGTCTGCAGTTGCAACTCGCCAAAAACGTGTAGCCACCGAATAGGTGGACCAACCAATATGGCCGCCACTATCCACTAAATAGCTATAATGCACGCTACTAATATGGGCGAAGGTCTTTCCTTTTAAACTCTAGCTAGTTTACGCAACTGAAGGCGATGCCCTGTTATCTATCGTTATTGACATTTGGAATGCTCTATTTCCGAAACGGTGCAAGATCGAAGGTAAGTTAGTATTAATGACTAATAGGAAGTCGTATATGAGCTTTCGATTAGTACCAAAATCGGTGACCTTGAATGACCTTGAACGGCGAAATGGCCCCTATTTTGCGTTATTTTACGGAATTTGGTAGTGGCCCTTAATTTGCATTATTTCACCGAATTCGTGTACGATGTCATCGTAAAACAATTGTTAGGCTTACCTCGGTTTCAATATCTATTTTTGATAGTTTATGACCATATTAATACCATATCCGCAATTAGTCAGCGATTATTTAGGCACACAAACTCTGATAACTCGGTGTGATGGGCGTAGGTGCATAGATGATTGTGTACATAGATTACCATTGACGCGTAGTTATAGTAGAAATAATGAACTCAGTTTAATGGCGTAGGCCCTGGCCTCTACATGTACGATGTCGTTGTAAAACATTCACGTTCGCTATCTCATCTTCTGATGAGTTCTTGTGTAACGTGACTTTGACTTTGGCCGAAACGTCAGTTGTGAAGAGTCGACCGTCAGTCACGTATGGGGTGAATTTTTTTTGTAATTGTGCTTGATGTACACAGGAAATGCACAAGTTCTTGGAAAGGTACATATGAGTACCATGAACTAAAAAGTACTGAAACTACAAATAGAACCACCAGTTTTTAAAAGCACGTTGTTAATTAGAAGTGCAAATACCAGTGCGGTAGTTAATATGCAGTTGTGAGATGTCGTTATGTCAGTGTCGAGGCACGGCGTGCCTGTTGAGTAGGTGAGAGTTGGTACAGAGTGCCTGTTAATTAGTTGGAACGGTGCAGGTGGTGGTGCGATTGAAATGGAACTGAGCAAGCACTTGCGTGATCATTCGCGTACAATTGCCGGCAAAGAACAGCTACTGATTGGTTGCATGGCCAAGGCACTGGAGGTGATACCGCGGCAACTGTGTGACAATGCAGGCTTTGATGCCACCAACGTGCTCAATAAACTCCGACAAAAGCATGCTCAAGGTGTGATCTCATCTGCTCTCCTTCCTTAGTGTTCTTCCATGAAGCTATTTGTTTTTATTGCACTTTTCATGTTACTGTAAAACCCTTTAATTTGGCTGCCCTAAAAGTTGGCAATTTTGCATGCAAAATTATTTTGGTGCCTTTTATTTTGGCGAATTCAAGCCGCACAATTCTGACACATGAGTAATGCCAATTAAAGTTGGTATACCATCTATATTCACGCCTTTAATTTTGCGGTTTTGTTAAGCTCGCGAAACTCTCGAAATAAAAGGCACACGGACATAAAGGGTTTTACAGTATTCATTTTTAGTGTACTTTTCATGTTATAATTTTTACAAAACAATATGCAAAACTTTTTCTGACATCATCATTTAAACTACAAGTACTACATGCATTCATTATTTGCTGCTGGCTGGTTAGCCGCCGATATTTGAATTACTCAGCGGTCAACTTTGGCATTTCTGGCCCCACAGGGATAACACATGCGCCGATGAAGGCGAAATTTGGCGCTTAAGAGCACACCATAGGTGTAGTCTTGTGTGTCATATTTCCTGCTGATCAATGAAGGGGTGTGAGTATGGGTCAGGGAGCCGCAAAATTCAAAATTTGGGACGTGTTGATAACCTGCCAGTATTGCAGTGTTGTGGTGTTGCTGGGTCATACATTCATTCACTTTTATACACACTGTGTGTCAAAAACCCAATACACTTGACTTTTGATCATAACTTTGGCAAATGTAGACCGATTTTCAAAATTCTTGCACTGACATATTCCCAAGGAAGCTATATGTAACTATTGTATGGCCTTCCACCTCTATGTCTCTCTGCACACATTGTGAAACTTGTAAAATCAACTGCTGCCGATTTCAATGGCATATTGCATGTGAGACCTCAGAATTTATCTTGCTAGATATGAGGCCACATTAACAGCTCGGGTCTGAATCGTACGACTATCAAATCTGGAAAGCAATGCAGCAATGCTCAGAAGAGGAACCGTGACGTCAGCAAATTGAAGAAGTGGATTGATTGATGTGTAACATGGGCTGCACCAGCCAGTCACTAATGAAAGTCATATCAGTAAATGGCATAAACATTTGCAAGCTAGTGTTTTGTACCAGAGTTGGACGTTTTCAACGCTTGCTTTAACTTTTGGACTATTTATCAGGTAGGTGGACTGCAGTAGGTATTGGTTACAGACACTGCTGTCACCTGCTGACAGTGATGGAGTCGTTTGTTGCATTAACTTTACAGAGTGTCATCATGCTATATTCCAAACGTTCTTGTGTTATCTACATTCTGTGGTTCATATGTTGCACATACATGAAGTAAAGTCATAACCATGATATTTGTATTTGTGTAACACTTTTTATCAAACATTGTTAAGTTTCAAGTAAAAGGGATCAATTTTGATGGTATGAGTAAAGCCGTTGTTTAAAATTTTTGAATTTCGTCAGGTAGTGCAGCAACACAGTTAAGGTGAGGTAGAAGACCCTGCAGTAGTTACATAGAGACTTTCCTTGGGAATCTGTCAGTGAAAGAATTTTGAAAATTGGTCTATATTTGCCGAAGTTATGATCAAAAGTCAAGTGTATTGTTTTTTTTGATACACAGTGTACATGTGTAATTATGTACTTCAGCATCGAATTCCACTTTATTTGTATTCTTTGCATTTTTGCCACAGCAATAAGAGCGACACGCGATCGTCACCGACATTAGACTGCTATTGCTTGTAACTAAGCTGTGACATATGCATATGCTTACAAAAGTCAAGTTTAGTTTGTAGTATCCTGGGCACAGTTCTCCCTGCCTCACCATAGTTAGGTTTCTACACTACATGAGAATACGCAACACCTGACTAGTTGTACTGTCTTCTTCTTATAAGTGTGCATAGCTCTGAAAACAACTAGTTTTTAAGTGGATGTGTGAGTTATGTTGAAACTGATCGTTTTTACTGTGAAGTGTACCAATGAGGTACGAGTTATCATGATGTGCTACTGAAACAGCTAACGCTGCCAGTTGTCGTTGTTTTGTCGTGTGTAATACAGTGTTCTCTAGTAGGTCCGCACACTTGTGAATCACATTGAAGACAGCTCAGCTGCTGCATTGGGAAATGTCACAATATCATGAGAGTTGCAAACACCCAACAGTTTAGACGTGAATCCAGCTGACTATCTTTTTGGGGCAGGACATGTTCTTCTATGAACATAACCGTAGAAAATTAACTATGTGCTTCTATATATCTATCATGATAATGTATGAAAGACTTCATCACAGTGGAATTATACGTGTAACTGTAGAAGTCTAGAATATACAAGATTGCAAAGTGGTTCATTTTATTGTGTATTGTGTGCAGGTGGAATGTGGTTTGGTGTTGATATTAACAATGAGGACATTGCTGACAACTTTGATGCATGTGTCTGGGAGCCTGCCGTGATAAAGATCAACGCACTTACTGCTGCATCAGAAGCAGCTTGTCTCATCTTATCTGTTGATGAAACTGTTAAAAATCCGAAATCATCGTCGGAAGGTGAAGGCATGCCACGTGGTCGTGGTCGTGGTCGACCAATGTAACCATTGATGGGACTGACAGTTGGGTTCATCTGTGTCTGTTGCTGCAGATCTCTGAGTCAGTGTTTATTTGGCAGTTGCTTTCATGTCAGATGTTTAGAACTCTGTAATGTGTGTAATAAATACTTGTCAGCTGTAAAACTGCAGTGTTATCTTATGCACAGTTATGTATCATAGTCTTCAGGAAGCACCATTATTACATAAGTTAATTATTCGGCTCTAAGCTAGCCTTCGGCTGAATATTAGATTAACTGTACGGGGCACTTTGGCGATGTTCACGCGTTCGGCTTTAACTCAGCCGAAAATGAACTGATTTGGATGAAATCTGGAGCACTCTGAGTACATTGTTGGTGGCTGGCCCTGGCAGATTTTGGGCACGATCCACGCAGTAGCGACAGTGAGAGGCAGGCCAAATTTTTTTTCTGTCTGGTAAATAATGCACAATTTCACCACTTTCTGTTGGACAAATTTCACAAAATTTGCACACAACAATGTCAATCGGTGAGGCGGTGAAAACTTTCGGAACAGAATTTTGAAAATTTTACTGTAAGGAGTTGTTTAAAAAATGCAAACATTTCTCATAAAATTCCAACCTTGCGACTTCAGGCCACCATAATTGTGCAATGATTGCAGATCACCTGAAATTCACTAACAAATGATCCCTCTGCGGGATGTCTAGTATCCATTTTTATCGATAGAATAAATTCAAAATCATTCCCCTGGGCTGTACACTCCATACAAGAAAACTATTTGCCGAAATGTTCGGCAGTTTCCGATGTCTGATACTGGGTAAGCCAACTATGCTGCTGTGTGTTAGCTGACCAACATGGAAGAAAAGCAGGTCTGGATTGGAAACTGTAAAAAAAGTAACACGGCAGATAACGTTGACATTACTCAGCGTGACAATAGGCATCATCACAAAAGCAGGAAGTAAACAGCCTGTGCAGAGATAGCCTTTGAGCTGAATACTGTAGTGTGTTCGCGGGGATTTTTACTAGTACTTTTCATTTAGTTAGAAAATGTGCATTTTTTTATTAATTAGGTATTTTGAACTAATTGTAATTAAAATCAAGACTAGAAGCTTAATTAAGTATATAACCCAGAAAAATTCACACTGACTTGCTACTTGCTATAACTTCGACATACATCAACAGATTTTGATAGTTTTTGTTGAAGTGTTACTGACAAAGTAAGGAGCAAAAAGATACTTTATATTTCCACCTCACCTAACTAATGCTTCTGCACTACCTGGCAAAACAGGAAAGCCAGAAACTGTATATTTCCACTTAAACACTATGTTGCTTTACCAACAAACATAGAAAACATTCAAAATATCACATGGTTATAGCTGCAGCATCCTTCATTTGGAAAAACATAAGGAAAAGGAAAGGAAGAGTATTTATATAGCAACTTTTATATACTATGTATATCTCAAAGCGCTCAGGCATGGATCGCACAGTTTTACCTGCAAATACACCATGCCTGCTTTTCCTTCGCAAGCGTTCACCAGATGGCGCCACCTCTAACTGAGGTAAGAGACATCTAATTGCAGCTTACTACTCATCTATCGACCCCGAAGGGATGAAAGGCTGAGCTGAGCTGGCCTGGTTGGTTGATCTATAGCGGACTGTTCACCCATGTAAGTGGTCACCCGTCAGCTACCGGTCGAGCGCAGGACAGAGAAAGTACATACAGAAAAACCCTGATCACAGTTTGTTTCTAACCGTATGGGCTCATCCATAAAAGACGTCCGCAGACGGAGAGGAGGGGTTGATGTGGACAAACGCAGACAAGGGGGAGGGTTTGATTGTATGCACATTTGTAGTAGGGTCGACAACAAGGATTACAACAAGGATTTTGTTAATTCACGACGCCAATATGCTGTGTGAAGTGTTATAGCAAATGCTAAAAAAGAGTAATTAAACTTTAATGCTAAAAATTGTTGTCAAGAAAGTACCGCTAAAATTCATCAGCAGCAATTCTGAGAATACATCAGTTCATCAACACAACATTTTACCAACAATAAGCTACAACCAGTCTTTAAAAAACGTGCACATTTGCTAAAATGAAATCCAGCATATGTAAAATCGTGAACAATCAATAATACGCAGTACACACAGGACAAACATTAGACGCTGTGGACAATCTCACAAGATAGTTGGGAGTGGGGATATTATGCTATAGGCTGTGTAAGCAAACAAAGATTATTTATCCAAGATCCAAATTTTATTCAGCCTTTTGCTAACTTGCAGTGACAAAGATATATGATCCACCCAATTGCTACTCCAGTTTACCTTATATTCAATACAGGTGAATCAGCAGTTGCTCACCAGGTGCACCCGATCTTGCCTGAAGCTGCAACCCCTGCATCATGCTACGGTAGTTGACAGTACTCTCCAGACCTCTAGCTGCTGTGGCACAAGCTGCATTGCAGTATGGAGTAATCAGGTGGCGGTAAAGAAAGGAGAATGAGAAGGAACGGCAAACAGGAAGGAAAGACGAGGGACAGAAGTTAAGAGGAAGGCAACAATCTGAGATTGCACGGTTCCCGTTATTTGTTTGCAAATTGAATTCAAGGACATTTCCAGGACTGTCATGTACGAAGCATCCAGATTTCAACGACCACTTGACAATATTCATGCAGATAACATTACAGCAACAATGCTGGGTAAAGGTTCACTATCACCCAGCAAACCATTACAGTATTTTTCTACATTAATTGATAGTAAATAAAATTACAAATCAATTAAGTCAGATGCAGATTTTAGCTGAAAGTAACGGGTGACAGTGGAAATAAATTCCATAACCTTCAGGACTTACCATAATAAATTTTCAAGAACAACACCGTTTTCAAAAAGTCCTCTTTAAGACCTGTATTTTGAAAAAAATGCAGTACTTTCAAGGACTTTCAATGGCAGCACAAGCAGCATAAAGGACATCATTAACATTCTAAAAGTGCAGTCAAAAGTTGATTCTCCTCAGCTGCAGCAGCTGAAACCGCATCCTTCTGCTCAGGCGATCCTTGCTCCATCTTCCATATCATGCTCTTCTTAATCTCCAAGCCTATGGCACGGGCCATCGGTGGTGGCACAGCATTGCCAACCTAACAAGCAAAAAGGCAGACAAATTTAAAAATTAAAATAAAAAAATCTAAAATAAAAATCAAAATCACCAAAAAGGTAATTGCTGGACAACAGCTTTCAAATGAAATGACATTTGGCACACTGGTTCATCTGGAAACTATCGGCGTCTAGTTTGATGGTCATGGTCAAAGTTCAAGTCACAGGATTGCAAGCTCCGGTACGGATGCAGTGAAACATCTGATCAATAAGTGAAACTTAAGTTGGGAAAACCAGTTATGGCACTGTGGAAACTGTAAATAAGTAACAGCAGCCGAAAAAACAGCTAAAACTGTTGCGACCTCAAGTGACAGCTTACTAGTTTACATACTAGTTTACAGAGAGTAGCCAGCCAGTTAGACTCAACCTGTCTGTGCCGATCCAGTATGTTGCCGTAGAATCGGTACGTGTCGGGAAATCCCTGCGAGCGAGCACATTCACGGACGCTGACAACTCGATGCTGTTCTGGATGCAAGACCCGACCCTGTGGCAAACATTATTGTAAGATACAGGTAAAATAAGAGGAAAAAGTAAGTAATCAGCCAGCACACTGCACAGTCGAACAGCTCCTCAGCTCTTACATTACACTAAAGCAGAATTGTCTTTTTTGTTAACTTTTATTGACAGGATTGCCGCAAAGCAAATGCAGAGACTGTCTGACCTGTTTTCCCATTGGCTCCGGGTTGGTGACGGTTGTGCTGAAGAAGCCGTCCCACTCCAGTCGGCCATACAGCCCAGCCCAGTGGTTGTGCCGGTTGCCGGTGTGCGGCAGACACCATGGGATGATTGTGTTGAACTGACGATGCATTGGATCGCAGGATTCACCCTCAGCACAGGCACAGACGCCGCGGAGCATACCAGTCGACGAGCGACCATTGCTCTGGTCATTGTGCGTGTAACAGCTACAGATCATCGGACAGACCCATAGAATAACAGACTTTATGACCACTAGCATCTCCTCTTACGAAAAAGAATAAAGTGAAGTGAAATAAGTGAAGTAAATGATATCACAGTATAAAGTAAATTTAAAACACTGAAATGACGGTTAGTAGTACGGCAGTAGTGTTAAAACGCAGTCATGCACTACACAAGTATACGTTTTATCAGTTAATCTGCTCTGTTGTCATTGCTTTAGATTTTCTTTTTATTTTTTTTCTTTTATCATTGTATCATTGTATATGTGTATGTGTGTTGTACCTTGAGTACGATTTTAATAATAATAATAATAATAATAGGACCTACTCAGCTACATTTACAGTTGCCTTGTGGGTATGAATTAATACAAGTGGTTAAAGTAATTTGACGAAAGGCTACATTGCCTGTGCACATAAATTGATTGTTTGCAGCCAACTCTGCATGTCAAAGCACTGAAGTAAATGAGTCAAACAAAGTTAAGTGACTGAAAGCCGTCATACAGCTTCTTGGTCTTGTTGCCATCTGACAGACGGACTTCAACATTTGGAAGCTCACGCCAATCGGACCCTGGAGCCAACGGAATGTACTGCATCCGAGCATGAACTAATGAACTCATCTCTTTGCAGATGTGATCTCGCAGGATCGGTTGATACTGATTCCCTCGGATCTAACAAACACACAACAGCCATTTTAAACGCCATTTCCAGGTAATGCTGGATTTCTATGGCTGAGCAGTAAGATGTCCACAGTGCACGTTCTGCCTCAACAGCTACCAGCATGGATAGTCTGATTGGAAAACGAGAACAGAGTCGGATGGAGTCTGCTATAACCTGTAATGTTTTTCGCATGTGAAGTCACCATCTTACGTTGGTATATAAATGTTACATGCATACTTACAGTGTGACCACTCTCCAGGCACTGAAATTCCCCGACATTTCCACAAATCGTCGCAGCACTCACGTTGCTGTTACTCATGCCATGCATGTATTACTGTCAGTGCTACCAGTCGAGTAAACTATAAATGTCAGTGCACACTGGACAAAAATGTTATTAAGCAGCAAAATCATTAACACAGTCTACGAGTATTATACTAAACACTGGTGTAGCGCTAAACATGAAGACAGCTATGAAGCTTCCTTGACAAGATTTTCTCCTGACAGTTGTCAAATTCCTCGACATTTCCAGGTTTTCGAGATAGAGACCACTGTCCACCCGCTATGTAATTTATCTGATTATTGTTCTCAACTGTTCCACATCAGGGCATCACTTCACAACAAAACGAGACTTTCACATCCTTCTGGACACCGTCCAAAATTACTCACATCTTTCTAGACTCTATCCATGCAGTCTTTCTTGCACATTCCCTTGTCTAGTTCCATCTACTTCCACATCACCCGTGTCCACAATTACCTTGGTCTATTGTGTCTAATCTCAAAAATTTTCTCAGCTCTGCTTTCTTCTTCCTTTGTTCAGTACGAACTCATCTGACCACTAAGTGAACTGACTGAGTTGAGGTATTATGTCCCTCTCGATGCAACGATATGTCACATCACAAAGTTTCTTCTCAGCCAATCACTTAAAACGGTACTAACAAAATTAAACAATAAAAGCAGACTTCATGCATGAGGAAAGTAAAATATACTACAACACAAAATAGGCATTTAACAAACTAGCCATGTCCGGTCACCTTGTACAACGTGTGGCCTGAAAACACTGGGTGTATTCTTGCATGCCCAGAGCCCACACACGGCTACATCTGACCACACTGATTTGAAACTGTCATTCAAAAATTTAACAACCAGTTCACTATCTTCACTATCTCACAGAGACTGGCAGGAAGAACGTCTCCACAATGACCTATAATTCAACGGGGTTCCCACAGGTTAGGCAAAATAAAATTCCCTGACTTTTCCCTGATTTTTCCAGATAACTTTAAAGTATTTCCAGGCATTTTGCGGAGCTTTCCACAACAGTAACTAAAAATGTTGATTACACAA
>Ga0209363_1002055_pt1 | contig 10291 bp, 6 predicted proteins | sample WorMetexBAHAMAS3_FD_187385 | JGI IMG/M metagenome (GOLD analysis project Ga0209363, IMG submission 187385) | Marine gutless worms symbiont microbial communities from Max Planck institute for Marine Microbiology, Germany - Inanidrilus exumae... | ecosystem: Host-associated > Annelida > Digestive... | reverse complement strand
CGTAGGCGTGCATTAGGTTGTTCTATGCTGTATAAGTCGCCGCTCTTTCGTTCAGACTTCAATATTTCGAGAGGCGAAGTCAAGACGCCCGTATAAGTATGCCTTCTGCCTATCACGCACTGTTGGCATCGATCAGGTCTACCAGCATCTATGCTAAACACATGTCCTTCATGCGTCTAATAGCTGCGGCGACTGCATGGTTAAGTCAACTGACGTCATACCCGCATCTCATTCAACGCACAATTGAATCCCCGCTCCACGCCGCGAAAGACATATTTATATGCAAATGAGCTACTTTAAACAAGCAGCAGGTATATAGCGAAAGACGCGGCGAAGGCCTACAGAAGCAGATGCAACCTGCAGACAAGTGCTTGTGATTCGCCCACGGCGAAGCAACGGAATGAAACTAATGTATACACTCATTAAACGGTCGTTTACTGTGTACGGCTGCGATAAGTCGTATATGCTAAGCAAATGGAGACGACGCTGTGTTTTGCGGTATAATACTGTTAACCTAATAGCCTATCTATATCACCGTTAGGCGCTTTGGGTGTTGGGCTTAGAAAATTTTCGATTGACCGTTACTTATTTATACAAAACTTCATTTCACCACATATGTGGTAGCAGAAACAAATAAATGCAAATGTAAATACACCATAATCAAACGACAAATAACTGGACAAAAATAATTATTATTAGGCAGTGTCAGAAGAATAGACTCGTAATTCCCTTTCTGCGAATTTTTGACAGATTCCACGCAACAAATTCTTCGATGACATTATAGGCCCTATCGCGAAAAAACTCGCGTTCAAGCTTGATTATAGTATATTATGAAGTTACAGGAGTTGCACATTAAACATTTCCTTAAGGCCTACAGTAATGAACAATACCTGTAGATCGATATTAAATATTTTCATAAATAATCCGTGAAGAGCAAATAGCGAATAAAACTGGTTTTTAACAATGGTGCAACATTCTGAGTCATAATGTAATAAAAAACGTATCTATATATTAACAATTCAATGACAACATCTTGTGATGCAACTCCATCTACTTTACCAAACACGGCATTGAAGGCCCGAAGAAATGACTTCTTTGCGTTGATAAATATAGGCAGTACGTGCAGCTAGGCGACCCCGGCCGCACATAGGCGGTCTATAGTAACCTCCGCGTGTTTATATGTGAACGTACCGCCTCTCCGTACGCGCCGGAGTCAGCGTACGACGGCTGTAGATGCCCGTTGGCGTTGACAGTGTGTTGCGATGACGTCATGGCGTGTGGCGGCGCTGACGTCAGCAGGTGCCTCTCAGCGGGTGACGTCATAAGCGGCTGCTGGATGCTGCGCTGATACGACGACGACGACGACGTCGACGAAGCTCCGTCCATCATCATCATCATCTGCGTCGCGTCGACGTCTCGCTCCTCGACGACCAGGTCGACCGGGATCTTGCTCTTGAGACAGCCGATGTAGCGCTGGCAGAAGTTGTCGCACAGCTCGTGCACCTGCGACACACGCGTTACGCTGCCGTCACAGGCGACAACTCCAAGGGATAAGGAAATAATAATAATAATAACGCTCAACTTGCTTTCTGATCTGGGGTCGCCGAATTAACGATAAATCTGGAGATCCCAGAGAGACAGCATATTTTATTCCAACACATTTCTGTCGCGATTCAGCGCTTAGATTCCGTGCTTTTGCACGACACTCTGATTGTCGACTTACCGGACCTATAGTCATCCAGCTTTTGGTTTTAATTCTGTTTGTTTTAACCCCGCTGCGACATTCCCATCGGATATTGAATGCCAGCACACAGAATGAAGAAGGGGTCAATTTTCCCCGACACGTGCCACAAATCGGTTACCATAGCAACGTTCCTTGAGCAAGCCGTCGTAATTTCAATACATCATTACAAAGTGCGTAACCTGACCTATATCTGCTGAAAGTCTGGTAAACATCAGTCCAGGAACGTTGACGAAAACAACGCAAAAGTGAGTGTTTTTACCTATGTGCACCCACTCCCTGCAAGTCAGCCACATGTCGAATCGGAGGTTTCTGTACCAAAGTTCACGAAATTTTTTAAAAGATATAGAGGGTACATCCACGGTCTCTGTATGGGTATAAGTTTTGTGATCTTCCTAACCGTTGTAAAATGCCAGCACAAACAATGAAGGCGTTTCGTGCGAACTTGTCGCCGTTTCACGCCACAAAATTGGTTGCTTTGGCAATGTCCCTTGACCGACGTTCAAATTTTTAGCCATGGGAATTTTTCATCGAGAATTTTTCATCGACAGAGTTAACGCAACAATTCACGTTGATGTCCGTGCATCTGCTGTCGAATGAGAGGGGCGACAGTTAAAAAAGAAAATCGTCGGCAAAACAAGCTCGCCGGCGGCATCACAATGCCATCACAATGCCTGCCGGGCGGGCTATTTAGACAGCATTTATAGAGCGCCATGGGGTCCGAAGATGTATCTCCCTATAAGCGTGTGGGTGTTACGTAAATGTTTGGGATCCCTCGTTAGCACGTTCCATTCTGGAGCGCTTTACAACAAGGCGCTATAATATCAATGTCCTATCTTAATCATAATCTTAACTTATTGGGAAATCTCCATCAACTTTCCGGTATTGGATATGACATGTCAATCAACTTTCAATTCTTTCATCCGAAGTATTACGAGTAGCCTCTATACAGCATACTTGATAAGAAAAGATAAATGACTATTTTAAATTGCTTACCTTTTCAATTTCCAGCAAGTGAAATCGTAAAACTTGTATTGCTTGCACCATCTACAAAGATATAATGGCTCAGTCGTTACATTCTCTCTGAAACCAAGCACTATATTAGGAAATCATATGTGGTCTATCAAGTGGCGCCATTATCAGTGACCTTGAAGGTCACTTCTGGTAATTAAAACGTTTCTAAATCCCACACCTCTGAAAATATAGCAAAGCACACGTAATCTATTATATGTTTAGGATATGCAGGCATCGAAAATCATACGTAGACCATAATTTTAACTGCAGTAACAAAACAAATAATTTCTCAAGGTCACATACATGTCACGTCCACTGTCAAAGTGGCAATATCTCGGAAACGATGCAAGAGAGAGGCGTTGTTACAGACCACTAATAGGAAGTGACATCGAGTAACGCCATTTCCGATGACTTTGAGTGACCTTCAAAGTCATTCACCTACTGCAAGCCTTTTCAAATGCGATTTTTCGTACAGTTACGCAGCAGTCGTCTGACATCGAACGTCGCGCAGTTCTTCTAAGATAGCTGAGCTTCTTCTTCATTTATCGTCAGGCCAAAAAGGCTAATTAAGCCATGCACATGTAAACCAAGAATAATAGTTATCTGACAAACGGCGCTTAAATCGTAAAAGAAGACTGTGATTTGTTCCGCGTACAGTATAAACATGAAGGCCAACTTACGAGACTGTCTAGTTCTGGATTCACCGAAAAATACGCGCTCTCTGCTTTTGCCTACAAATAACAACAAACAGTGACAACCGTTCAACTTGAAAGCCACAAAGATCGTCAAAGGTCGACATGGTCGTCGACTTTTAGAAATGGAGAGCGTAAAACGGCGTAAAGCGTAAGTAAGTAAGTGTGTGTGTGGCTACAGAAGACATATTATTCATACTGAAATACGAAACGAAAGACGACTTGTGAAAAATTCAACGATATTAGTTTTACAGAGATTTCAGATGGCAGCTACGATGGCAATGAACGAACAGTGAACACTCAAGTGGTGAACACACGGTACGATCATCGTCGCGAATGTTGCGGCAACGATTGCGGCAACTGTCGCGCTGTTTGCTGCTGCATCAGCTGCCACGCGTTATACTAGAAACTCTCACTTGAAATCGCACCAACCACTTTATCAACATTTTCGTCCTGTGACCGTTAACTTTGACCAATGACATTGACCTTATAAAATGACCTAGATAATGTCAAGATGAACCAGCAAGCCAAATATTTAGTTCAAGGGTCATTTAGTTCAAAAGCTGTTGTTGGGAGAAACAGATGGTCACATGCATACACCAGTTCGATCGCTCTATTTGGCCAACTAGAGTGGTCGGTATCGATCGCACGTAGTGTGTACACAGTGCGATCGCCGCGGCGAACTGTTCGTGCATCCACGTCTCGACGATCGCACCGTGTGTTCACCGCGTTCAGTTTCGACAGCCGCCCGCTCACACAGCGCGCACAGGTACACCAGCATGCAAGGAAGTCACGAAAACATCGCGATCACGTAATCCGTATAAAGGCCGCAAGCTGGTGTCACGCAGCGAAAAAACATGTCTGCACTGAGCTGCATTAACAATTAACATAACATATTCGTTTAATTCGCAGACTGACAGACTGCAATTGCAATTATTACCATAAAGAGTGTCCCTACTTAGCGTGCCGATATACAGAATATTAGCAAAATGTGTCCGAGCGTACGTACGGTACGTATATTGTTTTTGAAACGTACATACGCATTTTATCGTGCGTTATTTTAGTGTACGTTAAAGGTACGCTGTACACAAATAATATAATTACAGTGCATCACTGTTGTATGAAAACTTTAGACTTGTTGCGATGACTGACGAACGCGTGCGGCGTTATACCGGTATTTTCGGTAGGCCTACTTCATTATTCGGCTTGAAGATAGACTTCCGCCGAATTATTGAATTCATTTTACGGCGCGTTTGGCGGTGATCATGCGTTCGGCTACAGCTCCACCGAAAGTGAATCGATTTGGATGAAATTTGGAGCACTCTGAGTACATTGTCGGGGGCTGGCCCTGGCAGATTTTGGGCGCAATCCGCGCAGTATTGATAGCTGGAAAGCCAGCAAATTTTTTGTAATGTAAGCAACGCACGATTTTACCCATTACTTGTCGGTCACGTCGATCGGTGTGGCGATAAAACTTTCGGAAAAAATTAACCGTAAGGGTCGTTATTGCAAAAACGCAAAAATTTCTCAAATTTTTTAAACGTATTGCGACTTCCTGCCGCTATAATTCAGCAATGATGACAGATCGCCGGAAATTCACCACTAAAATAACCATCTACAGGATTTCTAGTTTCCATTTCTACCGTTGGAATTAATTTAGAGTCATTCCCCTGGTTTGTACACTTTGTACGAGAAACCTCCCCAAATTTTCTGCAACGTCGACGCGGGTCGACAACACGGTGGATAACGCTAACATCACTCAGTCGCAGGCAGCCAATCACCATCGACTGTTGAGTCACGGGATACTCGGCCTCGTCGAATGCAGGAAGTAAACAGCTTGTGCACAGATAGCCGAGTGCTTCGAGCCGAATGCTGTATTGTGAGCATTCCACATAATGCAGCCATCTAGTTAATATTAGTATTTAATATCGGTATTTACATTAGATGCTACGAGGCTTAAACAAAAGGCGCGCGACTACGAGTACTGTTTGATGACTGAAACGTACGCCTTCGCGTACGATATACGACCGTTATTTTTAAAGGTATGCCCACACGTACGGTACGCGCATTTTATACAACGTAACGCGTACGCATCGAGCTATGATTTTGCTCATTTTGGCGTCGTACATTGACACGGATATATTGGTGGAGAAGTGGCAAAGAGAGGCGAACAACGCCAACAGTCAGCTTCTCTTCATTGTCTGTAGGGTGAGCCGTGGCGGTCGACGACGGTGTTGGTGTGAGTTGATGAATTTAACGGTTCGTTAGACACGGCTCGAGTGTCACGCATCGCTATTCGCTATTCGTCGTCGATGACGCACTCCGCACCACACGATGCCAGGCACGATGTCAACGCAAGCTCCCTTCCATCAGCATTGGACAGGAATCAGCAAAACCGTATTGGTATGTCGAGGCACGCAGAATGCAGTAGCACGCTCCTAAAGTCTCAAATAGTTGTAACTTGTACAACTGCGAAAAATTGTCTCGAATTTTTGACGCTTAATTGACTGAAAGCACCTCAATGCATCGCTAAATTACAGAGTTTTTTCCCAGACCTTTGCCACTGCAAATTCATATACTCAAAATGTTACGCAGTGGTGAATTTGTAAAGTGCAATCACTTGTAACATAATACAGTTCTGAATAATTGTTACAATAAAATTTAGCATGCAACAACAATCGACCAGGAAAACTACAGACTCTGTTAGCCAATGATTTAGCACTTTGCTTACATTACTGATCATAAAGTTATTTCAAGTCATATAAGTATTTTCTTGCGCTCTTTGTTTACCTTGCCTATCACTTGTGGGTGAAATTAAAACTATGAAAAGTCATAGTCCGGGCAGGCAGATAGACACACGCACACATCTGACGGATTGCTCTACGTCGACCGCTAAAGTAGTCGATAAAGAGTAGCAAGCGTGCAGGTATACAGGGTGGCCCAACTAAAGTGGTACCAACTGACGTTTTTGGTTGTAACATTTGAATGCCCTGGCGTAATTTGATGCTTTTTAGCACATGTAAACTGCATAAGACAACAAGTGATGTGATGCAAATTTTGTACAATTTTTTTATCTTATTAAGCATTTAACACCGTAACACGCCGGAAGGCGCCACATAGGCCTACGATCAACACGACTGTCGCAGACAGGTAACTTGGAAATAGTTAAACTTTTAACGTCTATAACGAAACAACAGTGCTACGATAAAGACGTCCAGGCTACTGAAATTTGTGTTCAATATGTCCACCATTTTGTTATACGAGTACGACACACTGCAGCCGACACCCCACTGGTCGATACTGTCATCAGTGAACCGCTGCGACGGAGCGAACCACTCCAGCACAATCGCCTGCTTCAATTGTTCCACGTTCTCGAACTTTCTGCTTTATTGGCACCCTCCGACGAACAATATTAAACTGTTATGCTTCACAACGTGTGTGAGTAAACTGTTGTTGCACTCAGCAAAAATCATCAAATTACGTCAGAGCATTCAAATGTTACAAGCAAAAACGTCACTGCTGGTGCCACTTTTGTTGGGCCACCCTGTAGAATGAGTACCTGGCTGGCGAAGACGCGAATGTCTTCGTTGAATGAGTCGAGTGAGCAGACGTCGCTTGCCGTCAGCACGGCCGCGCCGCCGACACCGCCGCCGCCGCCGCTGCTGCTGCTGTTGCTGGCCGTCATCCCAGATGACGTCGACGATCGCGCCGTCACTGTTGCCAACTCGCACTTCTCAAACACAAGCGCCAGCAGCGGAAACACCGGATGTCTGTATGCACACGTCGATATGTATAAAGCAGGATTTAAGCGAAAATGCGCCACCGTATACGGACTTTGCAGAATGCAGAACACAACCGATTTTTTGTATTTTTACTATTAGAGATTTTGCTATTGACAACAATCATCCTACAAAGCAGCAAAAATAAATGTTATATTGTCTACTTTGTGAAGATTACATCGTGATCTATGAACTACTGATGTCACGGCGTTCGCGCCTCATGTACTCGTATTCGTATGTCCGTGCGCTATTTTCCACAGTCCGGCGGGGTTAAGTTCCACTCTTACATTTTCTTTAAACGTAATTCACCAGTAAAGGTAGCAGTATAATAAAAACTTAACTACTTAACTAAAGTTAACTAAATATCGGTTAACAATGTTGCCAGTTCTTTTTTCGCATGATCTTAAATACCTTACACAATTTATTATAAGTAACACAAAACTTTGTCAAAACGTTCCCTTTGTGAATAGCAATAGCCTTCTCGGCGGGTAGAGAATTAAACAGCTAGCTCTCATCTGATTTTTCCTTTTTTCTCTTTTTATTATTTTCCGCTCTTTGCGTCTCGATCACGGCGTCATTGTGATTTTGCCGATATTTTTAGACAACTCCGTTAGTGGACGTTCATTTTCAAGAAATTCTTGACGTAATATTTTACGTTATGGTGGCATAAGTCGCAACAGAGGCTCGTCAGCAATGCACAGCACGTTCCTACGTGGCGCGACAAACATGCTGTGCAAATGAATATGCTGTCGAGATGTGTCCGCCTGTCTGTCTATAGCATTCGTGTGTTGCACTTGTATCAAAACGGCTCAACCCATCACTGAGGAGTCAGAGTGACTTCGATTTTCGACCCTCATCTCCCTATATCTCGGAAACGATGCAAGATATACAGACAGTTTCGCTGACCTCAACGCGGACAGGAAGTCATTATGTGATCTACCGGATGACGACATTTACAACTAGAAGAAGCCATCACTCACAGGAGTGCAAAGACCCACGCAGGCAATGTTCTTGTAACTCGTGACCTTGACATTTGACCTTTTGACCCCACAATAAAATGACTTTCCAGGACTCATCGCGGAATGTCAAGTTTGGTGATACTAGCTGCATCGGTTTTTTTAGATATCGTGCGGACAACCGACGGACACACAGACAAACGGCGGTAAAAACCTCACCCTGTGACTGCGGTCGGAGTGAGTAATGACCTTGAGTGTAGTCAAAAAGTCATTAATTTCAACTTCAATCAATCAATCAATCAATCAATCAATCAATCAATTATCTTGTCATAGGGCCTACCCGTAGATGGAATCCTTATCGTGCTTCATCTGCGCGGCTTCGGAGACGTGCTGTGCGTCGTGCGAAGTCACCTGTGTAACCGGAGTCAGAGAGTGCTGGTATGGTGTGAGGGCGACTGCTGGCGATCCACACGGCGCCTGCATCACGAGCTATACTGATGCTGCAGCTGACGGATACCAACACGGCTCAGTAATCACTGAACCCAAGACAGTGCTGCCGCTGAAACATGGACAATTCACTTCAGTATAAAAATAGCAGTATGTCACCATGCAAGGTGGCGGCGTGGCGTAGTGGCAACGTCGTTGGTCTCGATCAACGAGGTTAACCTACGTTGAGCCCGGTTAGTACTGCGATGGGTGACCGTGTCCGGGTTCGACTCCCAGAAGCGGCACTTTATTTCGGTATGTAACCAACCACCCAGGTCGACTCAGCCTTCTACCCTCCGTGGTACAGTAAACTGAGTACCAGCCAAAGGGCGGTGATGCTCTGCGCGGCTGGGGAATAAAGGCAGGCATGGTGTAATTTGCAGGTAAAACTGCATATGTGTGTGATTCATGTCTGAGCGCATTAGAGGTAGTTACGACGATGCGCTATACAAATCGACGTATACTTTACTTTGCGTATACTTATAATACATCATCAACAGCAGCAGCAGAATTATAAAAACATTTCGAGGATTGATACGATCTACAATGTAGGCCTATACGAATCGCTAATGCTGGCACCAGCTGAGGCAAACCGGTAAATGGCTGTGCAAACTAACCATGCATGAAGTCGGCACGGCTGTCGCAATATACAAACGGCGGGAAAAATCCTAGTAATATTGACAGGATTAAATTCTGGTGCCAAATTAAATTCTGACTATACCTCCGTTTGTCTGTGTATCCGTCTGTTTTTAATAATGGCATAAGTTAAAGTAACTCCAAGGACCATTATCAGACAGATAGTATAAGCTTAACGGCATTTTTGCGATACGTTGTTTGTCTGGCGGTTTTTTACAGACGATATCTCAAAACCGATGAAGCTGCTATGTACGCCAAAATCAAATTTGGCATACAAATGTTCCACGATGAGTCCTGGAAACCCATTTATTTTGGGGTCAAAAGGTCAAAAGTCAAGGTCACAACGTCTGTTTCAGACGTTATTGTTCAGACAGAACAATATTGTTGCTGCGTATGTAATCCACATAAATAGTTTGCAATATATTTTAACATCAAATTTGATACAAGCTACAACAGTAAACTGCGAGTCGAAAAGGAGCCATGCATTAGGCCTATGCTCTTGCCGGTATAGCTTCGTTAAATGCTGACTGATTTTCAAAATAATGTGTTCAAAAATAGTTGTGTTTAAAAACTGAGTGAAGCAAACTGTCACACAAGACTCAGCCACTCAAAACAGTTGTTGAAAAATTGTAACAGCGACGTTAGCATTTAATTCGATAACGAAAAAGATATTCAAAGTGGCCATATACTGAAAATTCCACTATGTGGCTGACTGTATATACGCACCTGCCGCGAAACCAGTAGAAGCCAGCACTAACAACAGTGCGAAAACCCATGCCGGCACTGTTTTTGTGCCTCGTGTCTCGTGACCTTGACTTTTGACCTTTTGATTCCAAAAATAAATAATTTTCATAGACTCATCGTCGAATTTCTTGAAGTCAAGTTTGGCGATCCTAGCTGCATCGGTTTTTGAGATATCATGAGAAAAAACAAACACGCAGACAGACAGACAGACCGACAGACAAACGCCGCTGACCCCCCCCCCCC
>Ga0209363_1002054_pt1 | contig 10293 bp, 6 predicted proteins | sample WorMetexBAHAMAS3_FD_187385 | JGI IMG/M metagenome (GOLD analysis project Ga0209363, IMG submission 187385) | Marine gutless worms symbiont microbial communities from Max Planck institute for Marine Microbiology, Germany - Inanidrilus exumae... | ecosystem: Host-associated > Annelida > Digestive... | reverse complement strand
ACAATGTCGAAGCAACATTGTCGAATGCTACAATGTCGAATGTTGCTTCGACATTAAAACGGCAACAGTGTCGAAGCAACATTCGACATTGTAGCATTCGACAATGTTGCTTCGACATTGTTGCTGGTGTGGACCGGGCTTTAAAGAGAACGATAAACCAGACGTGACAGTAGCATCAGATCAGCACTACGCCTATACTTTCACGACAGATATCGTTAACTATGACTAGTGCATCTTCTCAAATCATTATAGACAATCAATCAATCAACCAAGAGACATTTTTAAAGTAGCCTAAACAAACTATCGTAAGGACCACTGTGCAAGGGAAACGATAGCCAAATCAATGAGGGTATAGGTTATCGTCAGACAGTAGCATTACAGCGGCGAAATAAGTATGTTTTAGCCGCTTCCTCAAGACCGGCAGTGACGGAGCAGATGTGACATCGCTAGGTATACTGTTCCACACTTTGGCTCCAGCAACAGGGAAGGCATGACCTCTGACCGTAGACTGACGGAAAAACGAAACGTCGATCTGATCAGTAGATGCGGACCTGAGCGTGCGTCGGTGTGGCATGTCGGCAACACCGGTAAATGATGACGTTAGGTAAGGTGGTGCGGTACTGTGTAGTACGCGGTACGTCAGCACCGCCACTTTGAAGGTAATATGCTGTGGAACGCGAAGCCAATAAAGACTAACAATCGCATCACTGATGTGGTCGCATCGTCTCAGATTGTAAATGAGCCTTGCTGCGGCATTTTGCACTGCACTGAAGTTGTTGGATAAGGATGGCACCACCACGCCATCGCCCATCTAGCTGGTAAATATGACAAAAGTTAAATAAAAGTACTCAGAATGTCCCCGTTCGGCACAAACTCAAGCTCGCAGGCGTTCGCGAATCCCATTTTGCAATACTTCAATCAATATTCCTTCAGTTCGCTGACATCACGGATCGCTGCGGAAGTGCAATTAATTGCAACTGTGATTATATTGTAATTAACAAGATTCACATTTGGAATATTGGGCAGCCACACATCTGCTACATTATCGGACTTCCAGGACCGGTAGAAAATTTGCCATCACAATAGGCTCGAAGAGCCTATCATGAACATACTCTATGGGGTAAAAAACGGCCCTCAGTAAATAAGTAAACAGTTGTATCGCCTGTCGAGTACGCCTATGAGAAACGCTCTCTTCGAGCCTATATTGCAGTGTGTCTCCAGGTACACTGCAACCCGTCTAGTTATCAACATATTTTTATATTTTCATTTATGTGGATTTTTGTCTGCCCAAGACAATGGACGGCATTATTACACAGACTATGCTACATTGTCATCGTCATTTCTGTGCGTGTGTCCATCACGCCACGAACGACATCATCAAATATCTTTTCTAGCACCCTCATTTTTATGCATGCAACAAATTTGAATTTTGGTTTAGATCCCAGAACAAGTCAAAGTCAAAGTAAACTTTCTAATGACATCGGAAAATATCATTACGCAAGCGAATGCAGCGACTCCCGGATATCGCAAATTTTAAGCCTTTTCGTCTTTGCTGCAGTCCGAAATTTGCGACTGATTTTCATTAAATTTGAAACATGGATAGCGTATGAACTTGGCAAAATAACTTGTTTTTTGCGTAAGATAACGGAAGTCAATAACGCGCATAAATTTCTCGAGTTTCAAGTTTTTAGTTTTATCTTTTCTTTGCGAAATTTGGCGTGCAACAGAATAAAACGTGACAAAACACTGAAATGTTTGAGAAAAGCGGCAGTAGTTTTTCTGTGATGCGCCCAATAGTATTTCCGGTATGACGCATGATCGCCGCAAGAGATCGCCCACTACTGCAGTGCTCACAGTCTATAGTGAGAGTCCTCAACTTTTCTATGATATAAATTTGACGAAATTATCATAACTATAAAAACGGAGGTCAATTATAGAAACTCCCCATTTTGTGTGTTCGGAATGAAATCAGTGCGACAAAGCTGTATGTATACGCAAGATAACACTGTACGCTCGACGCTCGACTTGCAGTCGTAACTTCGGCACGCTCAGATCGACGCATTTTTGCTCTGGACAGCTTCGTCGTTCGTGGATTATTGCGTCCATTGATAGCAACGCGGCAAATTGGATGTTGGATTTCACCAACTGCGTCTCACGGCCAACGTCGGCTAGCTGGAGTGCTTAATATAACGAGAGATCGTCGATCCGCTGTCGTTGCTAGAGCCGTATTGCCGTCAGCAGATCACCAATTAGGCATACGGCCATGTGAACCAGTCAGTCGAGGTTCTCATGAGCAAGATGGCGGCGCCATAAGCCTATAATTAAACGAGGTATCTGCCGTACGCCGTGTTCATGAAAATCAGCAATGTCGGCAGCGTTTAATGATCACAGCAACTACATCTGATAACTCGACTTGCAAATCCAGGAGATGGCCTGATTATTACATCGATATGTTAAAGCCCAAGTCCAGACAGACTGGCCTCAAGGCCGAAAGGTTGGCCTCGACCTCGGCCGCGAGAGTTCAGTTGGCCTCGTTTGACGTCACCGAATTACGCGTGAAAGAGCTTTATAAATTGGCAACCTTTTTACTTTGCCTCCGGTAGGGTTGCGAAGTATTGCGATCAGCGTCTGTACGTCTGTTTGTTTGTCTGTTTGTCTGTCTGTCCGCTCGCATATCTCGAACATTAAATGACCATATTTCACCACATTTTCTGTACACGTTACCTGTGATCTGGCATTTTGTACTTCCGGTTTTGTGAATGACGTCATGTTTGCACATAATGGAGCAAATAAGCCAAAGATTATTGTAACACGTGTTGGCGTACGTCCGCAGTTTTCGGCCGATATCTGTGTAATTATTCTTTGCTTACATTAATGCAGCACGTCGACGGCAAACTCTTAGCCCCGTAGTCGTTTCCACAATTGGCCGATCGTTTCTGTTTCCGCTATCGCCTTCACAGTGTGCTACGGGCGTCGAAGTTTAGTTGTTGCCCTAATCCACCTCAGTATACAAGACGCAGTGCAATGCACTTGATTGCCACTGGTGCATACGGAAACGAAAATTTCATACAGACTGTGGTTACCAACAGCGTTATGTCGTATAGAAAATTAACTTGCGTCAAACTGTATACTTTTTGCCTGTTGAAGACGATGGACAGTATTACAGTTTACAGTATCGTTGTTTTTTTTCTACCCTTGTGGTGAATAAAGATGAATACATTACACAGACATCATTGACATTGTCATTTCTGTATACGTGTATCCATCACGTCAAGGAAGAAATCGCCAAATCTTTCCGGGCATCGTCTATTCAAAGTCAACTTTCTAACGACATAGAAAATATTACCGGCAAGTGAATACAGCATTATTGACTTCCGGTTTCGCACAAATTTTAAGTCTTTTTGTTTATGCTACAGCCCGAATTTGCGACCGAGTTATGGGTTTGGAGTTAATGTTAGGGTTGGAGTTAGGGTTAGAACGCCTGCTGCTTGACGGATGCGACAGTGTGTCTGGGGTACCCGCTCTGCTGAGTGCCGTCCAGTTTACTCTGAACTGCTTTTTGAACATTATGACCTTTCTCAATATTTATCATACTAATCGGTTCTAGTGTTCTTTGTTTTATTTAATCTTCCTTTATCATTTTGACGACTGGACGAAGTTAATTTTCTAGGCGATATGATACTGTTGGCAACGACAGTCTGTGTGAAGTTCTCGTTCCCATCCATCCGCAGCATTGACAATGATTTATAATCCACCTCAGTATACAGGACGCAAGTCTAAACACTTGCGTCTTGTATAGGCTACTGACGTGGATTACGGCAACTAAACTTCGACGACTGTACCGCGCTGAGAAAGGCGATAGCTACAAACAGAAACGGTCAACCAACTGTGGAAACGACTTAGGCCCCGTCCACACCAGCAACAATGTCGAAGCAACAGGCAACATTGACGAAGCTACGTTCGACTTTGTCGAAGCAACATTCGACTTTGTTGCCACAAACGACAACAATATCGAACGATTCTATTGTCAAATGTCATCCTTTCGACAAAGTCGAAACAAATTAAACACGTTCAATTTGTTTCGACTTTGTCGAAAGGACGAAATTTCGTTCGACATTGTTGCCAAAAACGGCAACAATGTTGAAGCAACATTCGACATTGTCGAAAGAATCGTTCAATTTGTAGCATTCGACAATGTTGCTTGGGCATTGTTGCTGGTGTGGACGGGGCTTTACGCTCACTTGAGTATGTAAAGAACGACCAATGTGGTCCTTGCGATACGCGGAATGGCTTAAGTATAGATCGGCTGTCGCTTGCGTTGCGAAAGTTCAAGGTTGGAGCAATTATAGGTGATGTACAGTGCTGTTATCGCCTTTACGACCGGTATTCGTTGCACCGTATTTCTGTTTGCGACAAATCATCATTATGGACGTCGTTACGGCTGTCAATGTTGCATTGAATATTGCGTTATTATTGAATATTGCAGCATAATACTGCTTAATCTTTGCTGTCGTGTTCTGCTAAACTTTTAATCGACTTTACACGTCCGACATTTTTAGCAATGTATATGGTTATCTTGTTCAGAAAAGGATGAATTTTGCGTCGCAGTACTGTTGTGCCGTAAGTCACGACATGACAATTCGATGCCTTCACGGACTTTTGCCCAAACCGTTTCTTCTGAACTACTCGGTTTTTTGTTTTTCCTTATTCTTCGTTTCTATGCCATGCGCTAGACTAGGCTGGCCACATCGTCAGCTTTTGAGCGCACGTAAATAATTGTATCATATCGTATCGTATCGTATGTAGCTACGACACGGCCTCCAAGGGATAGGCTTATTGTGTTAGTAGACGGCCAATTGTGTTCCAACTGGCGTAACACAACACTTCTCCATCGAGAATTTCCTGTGAACGGCTATATACACTACAGCGCCCATGTATCCCTGAGTTTAAGGCATACTACGAATACTGTATTATTATTATTATTATTATTATTAGCAGGCGTAAAAATTGAAGCTAAGCAAATAAGAAATTGTTGCAACGGCGCTTTCATTCGGTGACCATGGTGTTACGGAAGGAGACCGCATTTCCCATTTGGAGAGCTATGGATAGGCGTTGGAAAAGGAATGTTGTTTCCCTGGTGTCCTCTGTGATGATTGTGATGCGCCTGTCAATTTATTGTGTCAGCTCAATGGCCACGTCGTGTCATGTACCAGCTGTCTCCACAGCAAATGGGTAAAGATGTGAGTACTGGCCAGTTTGGCATACTTGTCAATCTTGTTCTGTGCTGTCTTTAGGGCTGCTGCACCTGGCTTGGTTGCTGTGCTGCCTATGTGGGACACCGCATATGTGTCTGGGACTGTCACATCCCAGGCCATGGCTTTGCCTCGACCCAAGGAAGGAGAGTGGTCCCATTTGGGCATTTGTTGTCACCGCGCATCAGGCTCACTGGTTCTTTAACTGCTGGCATCTGAGCTCGCTTGATCGCTCTCCACATGATGTCATTCAGATGACTATGACTTGTTGTCTGGGAGCGCTTCTGCGGTAGGATAGCCCATGAAGTCCATATTATTATTATAGTGCAATATGTTGTGTACTACCGGTTTTGTGGATGACGTCACGTTTTCGCACAATGGAGCCAATGGGCCAGAGAATCAAAGACAACGTTATTGCTCGTTCTGTTAGCCAGGTGGCGGCACTGGGGACGAAGTTTCTGTCTACGATTGCAGGCTTGTTTGTATGTGCGCTAAGTAGGCGCTTTGAGCAGCGCGCGGTTGGCTACATCAGTCAGGGCAACCGACTTAAAACGTGCTGTTATTAGTCAGTAAGCTGCACTTATCGGTCTAGTGACGCGGGCGTCGCGGGTAATGCAAAGATTAATCACTGTGGTCTGCTGGTGACTGGGATGCTGAATGCTGATGCGTGCAGACTGCGGACTACTGGTGACTGATGCTGAGGCAACAGACGGAAATTGTGCAATTCATCGTCACACAATGAACAGCTAAGCACTGAAGTTGAACCGAAGAAATTCGCCATGCGAATATCAATTTAAATATGCTCTTGCAAAAAACTTTCTTCAAATCCACATTGTCTTTTAATTATTTTGTCATATGTGTGCGTGTCTTGTATATTTTACTGTGTTCATCTGTGTATTTTTTCAAACTTCAGTTGTCAGTGGGTTTCTCATGTACGTATGCATGCAATGCATATACATGTATCCACAAGTCATTTATGTTTTACGAATTTGATGATCGGCAGCTCTAATCGTGGTCAATTGTTAGTTTTGTGTTAGAGATGACTGACATGAAAGACTGATTTTCGTAATGCTCGTGCCATAATAAATCGTTAAACTCTTACTTGCCCACTTTAAAACATTATCTGCGTGCAATAATAATAATAATAGAACACTATGATCACCGAATGAAACGTCGTTGCAGCCATTTACTTTGTTTAGTGTCAATATTTCCGCCTGCGGCTTTGTGATAATAATAATAATAATAATAATAACAATAGTTGCAATGGAACACTAATAGGAAATGGTATGTGGCATATCGAATGGCATCATTGCCTATATCCTTGAATGACCTTAAAGGTCACTTCTGCCGTTTGAAGCCTTTCTAACTCCCATACCTCGTGAAACATAGCAAGAATTTACTAACATGGCGCCTAGCGCGGTGCCTCTGCAGTAACAAAGCTACTTGTTATATTTATCTATATGTCTGTTTGTGAACAGGATATAAAAAATATGGGTGAATTTTCGCAAAATGTAAGCTACGGATCAAAGAAGAGTTGATTAAATTTGGGAAGGTTAGAATTTGCTATCCGTGGATCTTTTAGGAAAATATTTAATACTCGATCTAAAGAGATTGGTAATTACTGTATGGAAATGATTAATGTTCAAACTCCGCACTATACTATAACTAAGCGCAAATGCAAGTTTCTTTCTAACATAATGTCATCAAAGAATGTACTGTGCGAACTCTGTCGAGAGTCTGCCGAAAAGGAACTGGAATTGTGTGCCTATTCGTCTAACTGAAGTGTCAGTGTAGCTTAGTTAAGTGATCATTTATTTAGTTTATTTAACTTATGTTTAATTATGTATGTTTTTTTTGCTACAACATTTGTGGTGAAATAAAGTTGTGTGTGTTAGGGTTAAGGTTAGCGCACCTGCTTCTTGCCGTTAACGTCACGTGGTGTAGTGTGCCGTCTAGTTCTAACCGCATGCATCGATGTCTGTTTTAGTGCCATCATTAAGCATCGCACATTAAGTGCTTTTACCGACTTACTAGTAACTGCACTAATTACCCACGTCGACGGCAGTAGCGGGGTAAGGTTTTCGCCGCCGTTTGTCTGTGCCTGTCTGTCTTTTCCGCACAATATTTCAAAAACCGATGCAGCTACTCACGAAACTTGACCTAGAAATGTTCACGATGAGTCCTGGCAAAGTGGCAACCCATTTATTTTGGGGTCAAAAAATCACAGGTCAAGGTCACGAGTCACGAAAATATTGACGGCGTGGGTCTTTGCACTCTTGTGAGAGCGGGCTGGTTCTATTTAACTGGTTCATTTACTCGTTAGCCTCCTGTCTCTCGCTTGTGCAGGAATAATGCTACCGAAAGTAGGTTGTATGCATTATTAAAGGGAGGCTGACGGCGGCGATAAATCAATGTCAGGAAAGCTCCAAATTGCTCTCTAGGTTGCTAACAGGATAAGTGGAGAAATAGGCAGTACCGGTATTGCCGTTTAAGAACACTTCTAACAGATGCATTTTTAATGCGATGTGGCTTTCGGACGAAATGCCGAAAAAGATTGAATTTGCGCAGTGCGTGCAAGGCTAAATGACGGCAGTGGCAGCAGAGTTGGCAATTTCCGGTGTGGGATGCCAGAGACGACGATGAAAACCCATCTTTCACGGACCACAATAAACCTTAATTGCTCCGTCAGCGACGACGCCCATTGCGGTCGAGAGTAATCGGAACCAAAGAAACGCGTGGAAAAATGTTGTCGGCAAGTTTCGTTCGCTCGATAAAGTTGCTTCGGTGTTTCATTACGTCTTTTGACCGAGAAAGAATTGAAAGTATTGAATACGAGTATCAGACGAGCCGCGCCACGCTCGCACGTCGCCGCAAATCTATTGTAAACAGAGTAAGTAAGTAAATAAGTAAGTAAGCAAGTAAGTAAGTAAGTGAGCTTCTACGGCTCACGAAAACAACAGTCACAATGCGCCGCGTTCGTCTACAGCCTAAACATGCGTCCTTTCAGTGATTGCTTGAAATGTCTGTAGTTATAGGCTCGAAGAGCCTATCACGGAAATATTCTACGGGGCAAAAAACGGTGTTTACGCATTCGGCTATAACTCCGCCGAAAGCGAACCGACTGGGGTAAAATCTGGAGCACTGTGAGCACATTGTTGGTGGCTGGCCCTGGCAGATTTTGGGTGCGATTCGCCCAGTAGCGACAGTTTGAGAGGCAGCTGAAGTTTTGTTTTTGTCCGATAAATAACGCACGATTTTACCGATTTCCCGTCGGACAAATTTTACGACATTTGAACATTACACCGTCGATTGGTGAGACGGTAAAAACTTTCGGAAGAGAATTTAAAAATTTCCGTAACTCCGCAATGAAATTCACTACCAAACGGACTCTCTACGGGATGTCTAGTTTCAATTTTACCGTTAGCACCAATTTAAAGTATCTCCCCTTGGCTGTACGTTCTGCACAGGAAGCCCACCCCAAAATTTTTCGCGAAGTATATTTAATAAAAGCAAAAGGGCCCGAAGGCCACTTACATTGCAGTACATTTACAGAACACAAATAAACAGTATGCACGGTTACTGATATGAGCTACCACATAACACAACCTAATGTTAATGCAACCAAGTCTAGAAATAGTCTAGAAATAATAGATTTTACAAGTCAGTAACTATCGTATAGTACTTCATAACCATTGACATCAGTCAGTCGCAGGCAGCCAATCATTATCGACTATTGAGCCACGTGACACTATGCCTCATCGAATGCAGTAAGTAAAACAGCTTCTTTCACGTGTGCGGACGCTGAAACAAAACTGAAATAATGAAATTTTGTTGGTGCCGTCGTTGACTGAAAGTTTTGTTTGTTTTACTTCAGTTGAAGTGTAAGATTGTTTCAGTTTTATGTAGACGCTGACATAAAGCTCAGTCGGTAGAGCATCAGACTCTTAATGTGACGGTCGCGGGTTCGAGCAGTTCCGCTGTATTACATAAAGCGGACCGCTTCGGGCGAATACTGTATTGTGTTCAGTCAACACAATACAGCCATCTAGTTTACAAAACTAAACATGTGACGAAAAATGTTTTAGAACATCAGAAATCAGTGATAAAGACGACAGCACGTCCGTCTCAACACATGTCCACAATGACCCCACCTGGCAAATACCTAGACGACCGGCCCTCAACGACGTCCGCGCGTCAGTTTCATAATATTCACAGACACATGAGAATCCCTGACACTTGGATAGACATAGCTGGGTGCTTACTCAGAGTGACAAAGTCGCAATGGTCGAACTAAATTGACGATACTTGAGAGGGTCGACGTATACCGTGGCAAAAAATCGTTCAAAGTTTGCAACAAAGTTCCAGAGGAAAGTGTCCCTATTTTTGGAGATACTCGAATTCACTTATGCAGGATAAGCCGAGAGTAGCCAGTGCAGTGCTTTGCATTATGGGCCTCGCGGTAAAAAACCAACGTGGAGAAGCACCAGACAATAATGAGCCGATAAATCTGATGATTAATTAATAGTAAAAAGTGTCAAAAGTAATTTGGCATCGCCGTCATGTCATCTCTCGTGGCGGCGGCGAATGCATCCGTCTGCAGCGTGTGATAGGCAGGCACACTCGTCCGCGGCAGGCGCAATACACTCGTGCGTAGGTACGTTACAATGGGCCGACAGATGTCCCCTCAAAAGTGCCCCATTTCGTCGGGTATCTGGAGCCCCATAAATACACGGTCCCTTGGACCCACACGAGTCAGCCAAAAAGGCATCTCGATTGGTTCAGCCGTTTTTGCATAGCTCATCCGTGCGCACAACACACAGACTCACAGACCGCGCTACGTGCAACATCTGTACATGTAGTAATATTCCGCATTTACCCACTGCGTGCAGACGATGCGGCCTAACAATAACTATTAACAAGTCCAGTGTTGGAAAACGAAAGTGCCAACTAGAAACCGTAAGCATCGCCGAGCCGCTGCAAAACCGGCAGCATGTGCGCAAAACCCCTATTGCTGTCAACACTAGGAGGGAGAGAGAGTGAG
>Ga0209363_1002053_pt1 | contig 10299 bp, 9 predicted proteins | sample WorMetexBAHAMAS3_FD_187385 | JGI IMG/M metagenome (GOLD analysis project Ga0209363, IMG submission 187385) | Marine gutless worms symbiont microbial communities from Max Planck institute for Marine Microbiology, Germany - Inanidrilus exumae... | ecosystem: Host-associated > Annelida > Digestive... | reverse complement strand
GACCCATTCGCTTCATTATGTGAAAACATGACGTCATCCGAAAACCAGAAGTACATAACGTATTGCAGTGCTGTCAGAAGAGGATTGAGCCATGGTCATAGGTAACATGTAAAGAAAATCTGAGCTCTGGTTTTTGAGACGTGCAAGTGGACAGAGAGACAGACATGCTGACGGCAATACTTTGCACCTCTACTTAGGGCAAGGCAACAAATGCAACTGTTTATACTCAAAGCACCTTTTGTTGGGCTTTGCAGACTGTCATCAGTAAGGACATCAAACACAGCTTCAGCAGCAAGCATCCCACTCTTCATTGCATTGTGGGTGCCTTTGATCTTGGCAACGTTCATAAAGCCAGGACTGCAGCCCACCAGACACCCACCAGGGAATGTCAGCTTCGGCAAACACTAAACACACAAGCAAACTATGCTGTTGCAAGTCAGAAAGCTGGCTGTAAGAAAAAAACAGTTTAAAAACACCAATCAAGAGAAAGAATTTCAACAAGACAGTACATGCAGCACGTTAGCAAAAGTAAATTAAACAAGAGAATGGAAATATCACCTGCACACCACCTTCGTTCAGTGCTCGAGCTCCGTAACCAATTCGTTTTCCATTTCGCAACAATGGCTCAATACTTGGATGATGTTTAAGTTTTTGAAGCTCTTGGAAAGGGCTGATGTATGTGTTGGCATAGTCCAGTGCCACCTAGAAAATATCCGCAGCTCACAGCTCACGCGCATGTTATATATGCAACAGTTACGTGTTGCTGTATTGCGAAATTTATCTCACATACAGTCTGAAATACTATAACAAAATCCACAAAGATACAACTAGACAGCACTCAATATAGCACAAACCTCTACCATGCTTACTGATATTGAAACAGTGTCAGTAATGTACAGCAAATGTTTTACTTGCAGACATAAAACAAGTGAAAACAGCAACATCACTGGAAATTTTGTAGCATCACAAATCGTTACATATTGTTGACCGACTGGTAAACTTATGATGCCCACAATATCTATAATATATCCCTGATCACTTGCAAAATTTGAGCAACTCTTTTCTGGTCCATAGTGTATCTATTGCCTAAATTTCACAAAAATCCATCCATAAATTCTTGATTCACCCTGTTCAAAAACAGAAAAACCAACAGAGAATAAATTAGCCCCGTACAGGACTGACAGTCGACTCTTCGCAAGTGACGTTTCTGCTAACTTCAATGTCACATGACACAAAAACTAGGCCAGCCCGAAAATGGCCAGATTTCCAACTTTGAATGATTCGTGACCTTGACCCTGGATTGGGTCATACTGTATACCGTTGTGCATCACTCATTGACCTCTACCTACATGCCAGATTTCAGGAAATCGAAGAAGCTTCTTGTGGACAGACGGACGTATGTATGAACTGACGAACATGTGAGACTGGCTGTATTAGGTCGACTCTGTTGAAGAGTCTACCAAAAAAGATGGTAAAAACAAAACCCCCACAAAAGGCGGTGGAGGTAACAACTTCAACTTTGAGTTCATGTTTAGTCTTATTACTTTTCTTTAGTTAGGCCAATTCACATTAGGCTGGGTCTCCCAAGGGTCTTATAAAATGGAACACTTGCAAATATACACTGCAAAATTTAGCATTCTAGATGCCCCACAAGTCACCCAACGAACAGTGTTCAGCAGTAAAGGCATAAAGGACAGCATACAAATTATTCACTGTTTATGTCTTTGCAACATAATGAAAATGTGCATCACCACCTCATTCATTACTACATTTTTCACTAGTCAAGAACGACAACGACGACTTACCACAAGACCAAGTGATACCAGCGACTGGCCACCACCGACATGATATAGAAATGAACCACCATACATCTTGTAATCCTTACACAAACATCCAACTGTCACCTTAAATTGTGATGGTCAACAACCATTCAAAACATATTATATAATTACATCATTTGGTTCATGCATGACACAAGTTCAAGTCAATATTTTAACAAGTTGTGGAAAAGTTTTCTAAAAAGGCCACATTGCATGTCGTGCCATTATTGAAGACTGAATGATCCCTTTCACCAAATGCCATTATTGACGATGGAATGATCCCTTTGCCGTGTTGTTATTCAAGACTGAATTATCCCTTCTGCTGCATACATCCGGGCAGACTCCCAATGCTTTTCAGTGGGCTAGAACACCCCCAAAATTGTGCCTTCCTATACGGGATTTTGACCCCTAAGTAATAATGGTCACTTGGGCCCACACAAGTCACCCCACCCAAACTGCATATTGATCGGTTCAGCCATTTTTGTAGAGCTAATGAATGTGACCAATAGACAGACAAACAGACACACAGACAGACCATGCTACTCCAACTGTAGCGGTAGGCTGCACCTAGCTATTGCAAAGCAGCCTAAAAAGTTATCAACCAAATAGGTAAACGGACCACTGAAGCTAGGAACCCTTCGTGTAGCGTTAAGCTCAGCTTCCTGGCCTGGTCCTCTGCTATCCATAGCTAAAGCTACAAGCTGAAGGACAAGGTACCGTGGTATCACAGCGTGTCCATTTACCTACCATCTTCTACTGGCAACAATTTTATACTGGACGAGAAACTTGTCTAAAGTTCTGAAGTGGTGCTTTGTCTGAAAGTCAAACTTCCGTGAATGTTACGCTAGTGCAATGTCATACCATAACGTCAATACACTTAAAGAAAAAAAAACAGATGTAAAGCAAAGTGCATAGAATTATGTCAAAATTATCACAATACAGCAAACGAAATTACAGCTGAATTTTAATGGATTCAAAAATATTAATCAATCGCAAAATGTAGTGAGTACTCGGCTTATATGCTGTTAAAACTGCAATCCACGAGAAAGTAAGCAGAAAGACACACCAGTGGCCAGCCGACCGTGTGTTCAATGCGACCGGGCTGATGCAATGCTGGGTCCACTTCCCACAGCTCCTTCAAGCCAATACCATACGACTGAGGTTCACAGTTCTCACGCAGTTTGAACTGCCAGAACAGCTGCTTTGCAAGACTTCCATGGCAGCCTTCAGCAAATATTGTACACCGTGCATGCAGCTCCATACCACGTGCAAACGAATCCTGTGAATAACATTATTACAAATAAGCCACATCAGCTTAACCTGCTGTAAAGTAAAAATTGACTGTTGCTAAGATATGACCCCTTTAAAGTGCCAGTGATAACTGCAACTATTCTTTTCTAAAGCAAATGCACATATATTCTACCACTTACAACATGAACAATGAGGCCTAAAATGCAGGCACATAAAAAATAAACTGCAATGCAGTACCTCAAAGCTGTGTTATGAAAAAGTAAAAATTACACGTACGTTTACAGCTAAATGTCAAATTAAAGCACATAGCATCTTTCAATCTATAAAATGCAATTAAAATTTGACTTTGCACTATTACAGTGACAAAATTCAACCACAAGTTGACAATTAAACATAGGTTATGTTATTTCTACTATAACGACTACTAGTACGGCTATTACTGTTACTACTACCACTACTATATTTACTATGTAACTTAGTATTATAGCTTTTACATAATCATCATCAACTCGTGCTAATTTTCATTATAATGATTATAAGAAAATGTGTCTAGGCACATCAACTTAACATAACAAAATATTACAGAAATGATGCAATACAAAATGGCAACAAAATAAGTTACAAATACACACCTTGGGAGATCCATCTTTGTGTATACCAACATCATTTGTTGCAATACCTTTAACACTGCCATCTTTGTGGTACAGGATCTAAAACAATGTAGTCAAAAATTTTTAAAAAATGTATTGGTACTGACAGATATGTGCTGAACGGGTGTTTGGTAGGCATTTAAGAATGATCAGCAAAAACTGTTAACAGTCTATTAGCAGTTTCTTGACCTCTTCCAAATCCTCTGCAGCTCCAGTACAGCAGTGTTCATATAAACTAATGATCATTTACACACTCTTTGACACTCATTTTCTAACACTACCATCTCTGTTCTCTATCGACTTCGCATCATTTCTGCATTTCTAATACTCCATCCATCACCACCGACATCCAGAACAATGGAATGGTTCAAACTGCTGTTAGAACTAAACTGAAGCATAACCATATCATTCTACTAACAAACATTACTAAGTGCAACACTTACCTCACTGGCTGCATAGCCTGGATACACCTCAACACCAAGAGCCTCAGCCTGCTCACCAAGCCACTGTACCAAGTGTCCGAGACGGACTATATAATTACCTGTGTTGTGAAATGGTAGACCTGCAAAGTAACAAAATACTTTTCAAAAATGTGCAGTCACAAATTATAACTGGAAATCTGCACAGGCTGTGTTGGAACCACACACATGTTGTTATCAGCTGCACACCAAGTTTATGTATTGGTATCTATCTTTTCATATTAGAATGAACCATTATAGATTTTATAATGCTTACATAAAAAACATCATTTGGGCTGCTAGCTGTAGCAACACAAAAAATAAATTTAAAATAACTTGTAAGTAATTTAACAATATTTAAATAATTTAATAAAACAAAATGTACCTATTACATTACAGCCTCTGCAGATCTCAAACAACAAAATGTAATTTTCAACTCATGACAGTAAAATTACTTTTTATCACATCAGCTATGCAGAGTGCAATACTGACACAGCAATTCAGTCTGTCCATCTGCCTGTCTGTCACATACTGGCAGACAATCATGCAATTAATGCTGCATGGTAGCCTAGAGCCCACGTTTTCTGACACTGCACTTAATAAAATTCCAACAATCATCCCTATGGGTAAACAAAATCAGTGAATTTTGACCAGTAACTAGCTATATCTCAGAAACAGTACAAGAGAGAAATAGTTACTATGGAAGGCTAACAGGAAGTCACATGTGAACTATCAAATAGTATTATTTTGAAGGACACTGAATGACCCCTAACTACCCCAAAACAATCCATTTTGTAAATTTTACATCATCACCATTCCTATGTTTGAGATTAAATGGTAGATTGGTGCATCATGTTCAGTCATCGTCTATGGATGACACTGACACAGTCACAGTTGTGTGACCTTTTGGAATTTTGTCCTGCCTCCATCCTATCTTTGAAGCGGGTATCAACGTGTGCTAAACAAGTGTTAATATCTTGGAAATAATGCTAGTTTTAGTTTTTGGTATCTACAGATTACTAACAGGAAGTGATATACAGTTTATGAAACAGCTCCATTTCTGATGACTTTGAACACTATTTTATCTCTTGCAAACATTTTAAATGCATTTAAAATTGTACCACTGTGCAGCATCTGATCAGTGCCGATGATAAATGATCTGTTTGCTAAGCTTCTTGATGATTTCTTGTCCATACCTGGCAAAAGTGGGACAGGAATTCGTCGTTTCTCTGTCAGAAGAGCAAACTTGTCCTCAGTTACTGGTGTATTCAATGGAGCCTGTATAAAATACACATACAGAGTTTGACATACTAAACTTAATTACAGTTAAATCTAACACCGTTATTTCTGTGACATACACTTTGAACAATTCCTATATGAGATGAGGGACTCCATCTTTGATGCTGCCATTACACTTATTTGGGTGAGTAGGCTCTCTTGTGAAGGCATTTGTCACTGTTTACAGCTGACGATGTATATGTTTTCTCACCGATGAAAGCTAACACTAACATACTAACTTTCTCCAGAGCTATTAAATTTCTGTATAGCTTCTCACCTCTGACTCAGTTATAAATTTTCATCAATCACAAACCACACTTAAAAGCACTAAGTAAGATAGCAGAATATGGTATTCAGTATTACATGCGACCTCCAACAACCGGACTACTAATTAAGTAATGTACTCACTCCCCTTTCTTTCCAGTCTGGAAACAACTCATTCAGAGCTGTCGGCTCAATACAGGCACCAGACAGTGTATGTCGACCTGAACATTCAATTCAGTATGTAAGCATAATTAACTGAAAAGTCTGAAAGGGATAAACATTAAGTACCATAACATAACAACCTGGCTATATATAATTCATGTCATCTTGTCTAGTCAAATTATCACAAAATACTCCATATGACTTGTCCATCTGAGGCACAATTCTTCAGTGCAAACATTACCACACTTACATAGATTACATATACATACTTAGTTTAGTGCACACACACACAAACACACGCACATTTCGAGTCATCACTATATTTATTTAAAAATCAGTTTAGGGTTTTTTTTCACATTCATTCATTGCTTGAGGTAGAATTTGCAGTCTTGCACACAGATAAACAATACAAACTGACGTTGTTGCAATTGTGTTTACTGGAGAGTCAAAGTTACAAACCGAGTTCAGAGGCTTTTTCAACAAGACAAACACGCAATTCTTTGCCAGAAGAATCTGCAAGCTGCTTAAGACGACATGCTGCTGATAACCCCGCTGGACCGCCACCAACTATTACCACATCTGCCTCGTCTGAATCACGATCCATAGTCACTCCTGATAAAAACAAAAACACTTCACACCACCCTTGTCTTGACTTCATAATATACAAGTAATGGCAAAGAATTTTTGATAGGTTAGTTGTGGTTAGTTTACTTTTATTTTCTAAACTTCAAATTCTATTTTTATATGCATATTGTATAATTCAAAAAAAGAACTGTCGTACCTGCTTAAAATGATTTAATCATTTGACTGCCTAAATCAGTGCATATGAAACAGGTTTCGCATTAATGCTGGGTAGCATTTCATATAACGTACTCAGAGTAGCTGGCAATGGATGTATATTACAAAATACATTCATAAAACAACCATTTATTGTGTGGTCAATTTCATATGCAACAGTCAACAGTTACCTTCCCATCGTGGGTCTGTCTCTCTTGGTACCACACTGAAATGAGTTGTTATTCTTTTCGTGGAATAGTGTCGAATGAAATTCCTGCCTACAAAATTACACAGACAATGAAAGCTGATTAGCATACATACATCCAATAAATACTTCTGTAAACTTTCACAAACAAAAAGCACCAAAATATCAGACTTACACATATTTATAATTAGAATTCAGGCTTTTACACACATTTATATGTCCATATTTAATAGTGGCAGACTGGCAGTACATTAGCAGTTTTAGCTCTTTCCCTAGAGCCTTCGACAACTCAGTAGGTATACAGTCTATAACCTCTGCTTCACCAGCTTTTACAATTTAACTCATTAACAGCTTTCTCAAGTTCACTTTATATCATGTCTGGTTCTATAACAGCTTCAACTGGCTCCTATAAAACCACTACTTCATCTGTTAGCTTGTCCTTTTTATTGTACAATTCCTCTATGTAATCTTTCCAGATATTGTAAACTTGTGAACTGTCTGTCACTACTGTTCCATGTTTAATTCTTTATCTTTTATGGCTATTCTTGGTGTCCCTTTCCATTTCTTTTTCCTGGTTAATTCTGAAACTTTTAAAAATCACGAAATTTCTCAAACCCCACATGGAAAATAGTATGTCAAATTTGTGGATGTCCATTATTATCACTAACTTTGCATGATGCAGTGCCTGACGCCCACCATGCTGTACACAGATGTGGATGGTCAGTGTGATACACTGGTGACCGACGACCATCACCAGTTTATCACACTGCCGTCCAACTAGGTTGACAGCACCTGACACAATCCATGTACAGTCCAGAGTTTGGGCGAAAGTTCTAGTAGGGAGTACCCTTATTTTTGGAGATACCCGAATTCCCTTCCAACACAGTGTACGAAAGCCTCTGTGCCAAAATCGAGCTCGATCTGTTCAGCCGTTCTGGTACAGTGCCGGCGTGTGACGGAAATGGGGTGGTTTTGAGTAGATAGGGGTCAATCGAGATCACTGGAAATAGTGCCATTTGATAGAGAACTTTGCACTGAGTAATTTTAGGGCGTGATCACAGCGCCTGACCCAATTCAACTCAACTCAACTATTTGAGTTGAATTGAGTTGAGTCGGGTCGGGCATTGCTGCGTTGTGCTCACGGCTTTAGACTATAGCGGTGTAACAGCAATGTAATTTTGTACCTAGGACTACTAGTGAGATCAGTCACTGTGGTGGCATGTCAAAAAGTCTTTCCATGTCAAAAAAAACAAAGCCACCAAAACAACACTAGTCATCACTTTTCCCAAAAAACTGCACTTTCTCCACAGGGAATTCGGGCTAGGGCCCTATCTAATACATGTTTCCATGCATCCACCCGAGTCAGCATCCCATAAGGCATCTCAGTCAGTTCAGCCGTTTTTGCAGGGCTCACACACGAGACCAACAGACCAACAGACCGACCTCACTACTGCGCGTATAGCAATAGGCCGCCATCCCTAGCTAACGCTGCGATGCGACCTAATAATAACAGTCATGATCACAAACGTGATGTTTCACGTGGTCCAGAATACACCGAATATACCAAAACCATCCTTTTTATAACTTTGGAAGGCATAAGGGATAAGAGAACACAGGCTGGGACATATGCCGCTCACTCAAAAATTTAAAAACCATCTAGAAATGTGTTTCAAAAGTAACCATTGTGTTACAATTTACGGGTAAAACGTAGCCATACAATTACAGCTGCATTCAGAATCGAGATTCTAAATTTATTGTACCGGCTAAAACAAACAACTAAGGGTGGGTAATGTGGACCACGGTACACCTATTCTCAATAGAAATAACTTCGTTTGAACTATCGAGGTAAAACAATGTGCCTTACAGTTTCTACCGAAGACATATTTCCCACAAGCACCGGCCATCGGGAAATTATTACACTTTTATACATAAAAAGCTCCAACATTTATACTATACTGCTCTTGTACTGTTTGTAAACAAATGAACTTGCTGGGTCAAAAGGTCATATAAACAACTGCCAGTTTCGGCCCTGAGTCAATTCGACCAAAAGAAGTTCTAAAAATAGACTCGGTTGACCAGAAGTGACACGCTAACATGTTGTTGTTGTTGTTTTGGTTGAGCGATGGGTCGACGTAGGCACAGACTGGCTCCACCCACTTCTGTACGTTACACTCATCTAGGTTTCAAAATCTACTGTTGATAGTTTATGACCATATTAATACCAACTGCGCAATCATTCAGCGATTATTTAGGCAAAACAAACTCTGGTAACTCGGTTTGATGGACGTAGGTGCATAGATGATTGGGTGCACTAAATACATTACCATTGATGCTTAGTGGTTTGAATACCGTAGTTATAGTAGAAATTAGGACCTCAGTCTAATGGGCGTAGGCTCTGGATGACATTTCGCATGCTGTATCTCTGAAACGGTGCAAGATCGGAGGTAAGTTAGTATTAATCACTAGGAGGTCGCATATGAGCTTTCGATTGGTACCAAAATCGGTGACCTTGAATGACCTTGAACGGCGAAATGGCCTTTATTTAGCGTGATGTTACCGACTTTGGTAGTTTCCTAGGTGCATTGTGTAAAAGCAGTTGACAAAGCCATAACTATTGGACAATTTACGATTACTATGTCTATAGCAGTAAACGTCTACAGAGGGACCGCGCGACTCCCAGGGTATAAATATTCTATAAGTTTTTAACTGCTGTAACTGCAAGGTGTGGACTGTAGCAGATTCATAAATTCAAGACTTAATGCGCAGTACTTGGCTATAGTTATCGTCTAATTTGTTAAACGAAGTAGGTTCTCTTTCAGTATTTTGAAGTACGTGCGATATGGTCGTAAAAAGTTCACGTTCGCTATCTCATCTCCTGATGAGTTCTTGTTGCGTTATGACTCAGCAAAATGTCGACGACAGCGATCGCCGAAATTTGTGTTTTTCGTGGGCTTATAGCACCCAAACCGTACGTCCCACACCAAAACTCACTCACGAAAGGCACATCCTTGGGATGTCGACTAGTCCCCGAAATGATTCCCATTGCCCGAAATTGTGCCGTTTGAGCTCTACCCCTATCACAAACAATCTCCTTAAAAGTACCCATTTTTAGTTGTTTTTGGGACTTGTGAAACCGCCTGCGCAGAAATTCGGAAGTTTTTTTAACGGTTTACGCAGGCGCACGCCGATTCACGTCTCTTGTTTCAAAAATGCTCAAAATCGCTGCAGGATAAGTGGCCGAAAGTCCGCGTTGTATTGATAACAAAAAGCAAAACAAAATACGTATCTAGTCTATTGCGGCCTAAAAATTTATTCCAAATGCAGTATCGAATTTCTTTCAGGCTTCACCAAGATATGGACCGGAGGTATGGTCTGTAGCTCACACAACCTGAATGAATGAATAAAGAATGAATGAAAATGCGAGGATTTTAAGT